>OBEQ010747633.1_pt1 | contig 20740 bp, 20 predicted proteins | sample 1670901 | NCBI WGS metagenome assembly OBEQ01 (sample SAMEA104232315, study PRJEB22302) | groundwater metagenome | biome: forest; feature: aquifer; material: groundwater | place: USA | collected 2011-08-07 | depth 5.4 m
ATCCGCCGCGAATTCGACGGACGGCTCACGGCGGGGCACAAAGAGGTGCAAGCGGCCGAGGGCGGGCTTATACTGTTCAACGACGAGCTGCACAGCGTCGTCGGGGCCGGAGCGGCCGAAGGCGCGGTGGATGCCTCGAATCTCTTGAAGCCGGCACTCGCGCGGGGCGAATTGCGCTGCGTTGGGGCGACGACGCTGGATGAGTATCGCAAGCACATCGAAAAAGATCCCGCGCTGGAGCGGCGGTTTGCGCCCATTGTCGTCGGCGAGCCGTCGGTGGAAGAGACGGTTGCGATCTTGCGCGGCCTCAAAGAGCGCTACGAAGTCCATCACGGAGTGCGGATCACCGACGGCGCGCTGGTGGAAGCCGCGCGCTTATCGTCGCGCTACATCATGGATCGGTTTCTGCCGGATAAGGCGATCGATTTGATGGATGAGGCGGCCGCGCGGCTGCGGATGGAAATCGACAGCATGCCCGCCGAAGTGGACGCGGTCACGCGCCGGATCACGCAGTTGGAAATCGAGCGCGAAGGATTGAAAAAAGAGACCGATCCCGACGCGAAGGCGCGCCTCAAAACATTGGAACAAGAACTCGAACAGCTTAAGGGCCAACGCAAGACGCTCGAAGCCCATTGGAAGCAGGAAAAATCGCTGATCACCGCGGCGCGGGCGCTCAAAGGGAAGCTCGAGCAGGTTCGCACGGAGTCGGAGCGCGAGGAGCGAGCCGGCAACCTCGGGCGCGTGGCCGAGTTGCGCTACGGCGTCATTCCGCAATTAGAGAAAGAGCTCACGGACCACGCGGCCAAACTCGCGAAGCTGCAGCACGACACCAAGATGTTGAAAGAGGAAGTCACCGCCGAGGACATCGCCGAGGTCGTGTCGAATTGGACGGGCGTTCCGGTGATGCGCCTCATGGAAACCGAGCGCGAGAAGCTCGTCCACATGGAAGCGCGCCTCCAGCAGCGCGTGATCGGCCAGGAGGAAGCGGTGGCGGCGGTCTCCAACGCGATCCGCCGGGCGCGCGCGGGATTGGCGGATCCGAACCGGCCGCTGGGGTCCTTCTTTTTCCTCGGCCCGACGGGCGTGGGCAAAACTGAACTGGCCAAAGCGCTGGCGGAGTTTCTCTTCGATGATGAAAACGCGCTGGTGCGCATCGACATGTCCGAGTACATGGAACGCCACCCCGTGTCGCGGCTGCTCGGCGCCCCGCCGGGGTACGTCGGCTATGAAGAGGGCGGCCAGCTCACCGAGCCGGTGCGCCGCAAACCGTATTGCGTGATGTTGTTTGATGAAGTGGAGAAGGCACATCCGGATGTGCTGAACGTGTTGCTGCAATTGCTCGATGATGGGCGGCTCACCGATGGGCAAGGCCGCAAGGTCAGTTTCAAAAACGCCGTGGTCATCATGACCTCCAACGTCGGCAGCCATCTGATTCAAGAGTCCATCGGCAAGAGTCACGCGGCCATGTGCGCGACCGTGACGGAGCTGCTGCGCAAACAGTTCCGCCCGGAATTTCTGAATCGCATCGATGAGATCGTGATTTTCAATCAATTGAGCGCCGCGGATCTGGCGAAGATCGTTGAGCTGCAAGTCGCCAAGGCGCAGAGCCGGCTGGCGGATCGCCAGGTGCAGCTGGCGTTGACGGCTCGCGCGAAAGCGTTTTTGGCGAAAGAAGGGTATGATCCGACGTACGGCGCGCGTCCGTTGCGGCGCACGATTCAGCGCCATCTCATGGATCAGCTGGCCAAGCGGTTGCTGGCGGGCGAGATTACAACAGGACAAACCGTAACCGTGGATACAAATGGCGCCGATGGCCTGGTGTTCAAAACGACATAACGCGGCGTGGGGGGTGGGAGGGGTTGTCATCGCCACGCTGGTGTGGGCAGGTGTTCTTGCGGCAGCGCCCGAATCAAATTTCCATATCGCCGCCCAAGTCGATAAAACCAAGGTGGACCTCGGCTCACCCGTCAATCTCAGCATTACGCTGGAAGGCGACCTTCAAAAAACCACCGTCCAGCCATTTGAGTTTCCGCAAGGATTTTCGGTGGTGGCCCAGAGCCGCGCCACGAATGTGGCCATTCAGGCCGGTCAGATGAAGCGCTCGGTGAGTCTCAATTTCGTGTTGTTGGCGCGCGAGGCCGGCACCTTCAAATTGGGGCCGTTTCAGGTGCTCTACGACGGCAAACCCGTCCTCACCGACCCCATCGAGATCGTCGTCAGCAAGCCCGTTTTGCCCCCCGGCAGCGAAGAGCACCAGCGCTACACGCTTTGACTTGTGCGTTTCCCTTGAAGCGCGTACAATGATGGTTATCATAGATTGTCTTCCGCGGTTCTCCCTGTCTGTGGCAATGCCGGTGAGCGATGAGTCACATCCTTTCACGACAACTCAGTCAGTTGCGGTCTGGTGATCACCTGTGCGTGTGCTACAGCACAGAGCGGCAGCATCGCGCACTCGTGACGCAATTCCTGTTGGACGGGATCGCGCGTCATGAAAAAGTGTGCTATTTTCTCCACGAGCATACGCTCGCGCTCGGAATTGATTATTTGCACAACGATCTCAATGTCGGCGCCCTGCTGCGCAGCGGCCAGCTCGTCCTGCTGGAGGCCGAACGCGTGTATCTGCCTAACGGGACGTTTAGCCCGGAGCTGATGATTGACCAGTTCTGGAAGTACACCCAACAAGCCTTGGCGGAAGGCTATGCCGCTCTGCGAGGGACGGGTGAAATGACCTGGGCGCTGAAGGGGCATCCAGGCTCAGAGCGCTTGATGGAGTATGAATCCAAATTGGCGGATTTTTTCGCCCACAACCCGTGTGTGGGGTTGTGCCAGTATCGGCGCACGGAATTTCCCTCAGACCTGTTGTGCGACGTGCTGCTGGCCCATCCGACGGTGGCCATCGGGACGACGTGTTACGATCATCCGTATTATTTACCTCCAGTAGAGTTCCTCCCCAGCAGCGCTCGCCGGGAAGAGATGAAGCGTCTGTGGAACACGCAGGGCGTTTCCTCGGCGCAGCCGCTCCCGGGCGACGAAGCGGAGGAAGAGATCGACCGGGTGCTGACATCCCTCGCCAATTGACCCGCGTTGCCCTCCCAGAACGCCATACCCACAACCTGTAGGGCTTGTTGTCGTCGAGAAACTCAATATTTTGTGTTTTTGATGAAATTTTACTTGACAAGATTATATGGGGCGACCACAATGCGTTGTGGTCAGTCGGTCAGGCATAACAACATCTGGGGCTTTTTGGGTCTGCTAAAAGGTTGAGAGAAGCAGAGGAGATAGGGCGGATGGCTGAGCAGGTCAAGGCGGCAATTCGATCGACAGCAACTCCACCGGGGTCAGCCGCAGGCGTCGCGACGTTGGACCCAGCCAACGGGAAAACCGCCCATAAACATCTCGGCAAGGGGCTGAAAATCCCCCGCCGCTGGACCCGCCAGAACGTCCATCCGTTTGATGAGATTTCCTGGGAGCTGCGCACCGCCTCCATTGCCAACGAAAAGGGCGAGGTGGTGTTTGAGCAGAAAGAGGTCGAAGTCCCCGCAGGTTACTCACAGTTGGCCACCAACGTCCTGGTCTCAAAATATTTCCGCGGCGCGATCGGTACGCCCCAGCGCGAGAAAAGCGTCAAGCAAATGATCGGCCGCGTGGCCAACACCATCGCCGATTGGGGCATCAAGGATGGCTATTTCGCGACCGAGGAAGACGCCGAAACCTTCCGCGCAGAGCTCACCTATTTGTTGGTCAATCAATACGCGGCGTTTAACTCCCCCGTCTGGTTCAACGTCGGCATTGAGCCTAGGCCCCAATGTTCGGCGTGTTTCATTCTCTCAGTCGATGACACGATGGAATCGATCCTGGAGTGGTATCGCAACGAGGGGATGATTTTCAAATACGGGTCGGGGTCCGGGGTGAACGTCTCGCCGATTCGCTCCGCGCGCGAACGCTTAGCAGGCGGCGGCACGGCCTCTGGGCCGGTGTCCTTCATGAGAGCCGCGGATGCATCGGCGGGCGTCATCAAATCCGGCGGCAAGACGCGGCGCGCCGCGAAGATGGTCGTCCTTAATTCCGATCATCCGGATGTGAAGCCGTTTATCCTGTGCAAGTGGAAGGAAGAGGAAAAAGCGCACAAACTTATCGACGCGGGGTATGACCCCTCGATCGACGGGGAAGCGTACGGCTCGGTGTTTTTCCAAAATGCGAACAACTCGGTGCGGGCGACGGATGAGTTCATGCGCCGCGCGCTCAATGATGAGGAATGGGATTTGCGCGCCGTGACCACCGGTGAGACGATCGAGCGCGTCAAAGCGCGCGATCTCTTGCGGCTGATCGCCGAGGCGACGTGGCATTGCGGCGATCCCGGCATGCAGTTCGACACCACCATCAACGATTGGCACACCTGTCCCAACACCGGCCGCATCAACGCCTCCAACCCGTGTTCCGAGTACATGCACCTGGACAATTCCGCGTGCAACCTCGCGAGTATTAATCTCCTGAAATTCTCGGATGATGACGGTAATTTTCTGGTGGATCCGTTTAAGTACGCGGTCTCGGTCATGACGATCGCGCAGGATATCATCGTCGACAATTCCTCGTATCCGACGGCCAAGATCGACCGCAACGCGCGCGACTATCGCGAGCTTGGGTTGGGCTACGCGAATCTGGGTGCGTTGTTGATGTCGCTGGGCTTGGCGTACGATTCCGACGCGGGACGCGCGTGGGCCGGTGCGATCACCGCGCTGTTGTGCGGCCATGCGTATGAAACCTCCTGCCGCATTGCGGAGCAGGTGGGGCCGTATGCGGGTTTCGAGCGCAACCGCGATCCGCAGATTCGCGTGCTGCGCAAGCATCGCTCGCACATCGACAAGATCAACCATCGCCTCGTGCCGCAGCCGCTGCTGCAGGCCGCCACGCGCACCTGGGATGAATCGATTCGCCTGGGCGAGGAATTCGGCGTGCGCAACTCGCAGGTCACGGTGCTCGCGCCCACCGGCACGATCGCGTTTTTGATGGACTGCGACACCACCGGCATCGAGCCGGACATCGCGCTCATCAAATACAAGGGGCTCGTCGGCGGCGGGATGCTGAAGATCGTCAACCAAACCGTCCCCAAGGCTCTGAAAAAACTCGGCTACACGCAGCAGGAAATCGACGCCATCCTGAAATATTTGGATGACAAGGAGACGGTCGAAGGCGCGCCGTTCTTGAAAGACGAGCACCTGTCGGTGTTTGACTGCGCGTTCAAGGCCCGCAACGGCACGCGGTTCATCCACTACATGGGCCACATCCGCATGATGGGGGCGGCACAGCCGTTCATCAGCGGCGCGATTTCAAAAACCGCCAATCTGCCTCCCGATGCGACGGTCGAAGACGTCATGCAAGCGTACGTCGAGGCCTGGAAGTTGGGCGTCAAGGCGCTGGCGATTTATCGCGACGGCTCCAAGCGCGTGCAGCCGCTCTCAACCGACAAAGGCACGGAGAAAAAAGCCGCGGTTGGTCAACCGTACCGCCGCCGGCTAGCGGATGAGCGGCAGGCGATCACGCACAAGTTTTCCATCGGCGGCCACGAGGGCTACATCACCGTGGGCTTGTTTGAAGACGGGGCGCCGGGCGAGGTGTTCATCGTGATGTCAAAGGAAGGCTCAACCCTGTCGGGTGTGATGGACTCCTTTGCCACCGCGATCTCGCTGGCGTTGCAATACGGCGTGCCGCTGCGAGTCTTGGTGAACAAGTTCAACCATGTGCGCTTTGAACCCTCCGGCGTGACGAACAACAAAAATGTGCGGTTTGCCAAGTCCGTGATCGACTACATTTTCCGTTGGATGGCGCTGAAATTTCTGCCGGCGGAAGAAGGCCAGCAATTTGCTGTGACCGAAATCCCCGGCGCACCGAAAGCCACCGGCAACGGTAGTGCCGCCAAGGCGGCTGCGCCGGCGGTGGAAGAGCAGAAATTGAATTCCATGGAGCAGCAGGAACAGCAGACGTTTGTGGCCCAAGCCGACGCGCCCGCCTGTTCAGACTGTGGGAGCCTGATGGTGCGCAACGGCAACTGTTACAAGTGTCTCAACTGCGGCTCCACGTCAGGGTGTTCATAACGTAAGTCGATTATACGGCGCGATCGCGTGTTCCCGGCATGCGATCGTGTCGCGTGTGGGAACTGCAACGAGGAGGTGCAGCGATGAGTGGGAGTCTCGCCACCGATTTGTCCAAAAAGTGCAAGCAGTTCGTCGTGGCCCATTGGGGCACGGACGGGCTCGCACACATTAAAGAGCGCCCGGTCAGTTGGGTGCGCCATGAAGCCAATCCCCAGCTCAAGTTGCTGCGCCGCCGGCACAAAAACGTCCCGCTGATCGCGGTGCACGGCGAAGTCAATCGCGTCTATCTTCATCTCTCCACCGAAAAACTCAAGAAAGGCCACGCGTGATGGAAACCCAATCGACCTCCGAACGACGCTTGAACCCCGAACACGTCCAATCCATCGGGCGGATTCTCGTGGATTGGGAAATCCGCGAGTACGTGAAGAAATACCACATGCTGGATCCGTTTGAGGAGAAACTCAAGCGGGACGGTGTGATTTCGTACGGCCTCTCCTCGATGGGTTACGATATCCGCGTGACGGATGAGTATAAAGTCTTCACGAATGTCCATCAGGCGGTGGTGGATCCGAAAAATTTCGATCCGAATTCGTTTGTGGATTTGAAGGCGGCAGTCTGCGTGATTCCGCCCAACTCGTTTGCTCTCGCGCGCTCGGTCGAATTTTTCCGCATGCCGCGTTCGGTGATGGGCATCTGCTTGGGCAAATCCAGCTACGCCCGCTGCGGCATCGTGGTCAACATCACGCCGCTTGAGCCGGGATGGGAAGGGCATTTGACGATCGAGATTTCCAACACGACTCCGCTGCCCGCGCGCATTTACTCGTTTGAGGGAATCGCGCAGGTGCTGTTCTTCGAAGCCGGCTCGATTCCTGAAACCACCTACGCCGACCGCAAAGGCAAGTACCAAGGTCAGCAAGGGATTACGCTGCCGCGCGTGTGATGTTTTCAGTTTCGGCGCCGGAGTTCCGGCTTGCGGACACGCTGGAATCAGGCCAAGCTTTCCGCTGGCATTTCAAAAATACCTGGTACTATGGGTTCATTCCCGCGCCCAATCACCACGATCTTCTAGGCGCCTCGTGTCCTGCCAAAGTGAAGCAAGACGGCGACACGCTCACCATCGACACGATTGATCCTCGCGTCACGCCGGAACTGATCCGGCACTACTTCGCCCTCGATCTGAACCTCTCCGAGATTCTCGCTTCTGTGGATACGGATGCACAAATACACGATGCGATTGCGAAATTCCGCGGCCTGCGCATCCTGCGGCAGGACCCGTGGGAATGTTTGGCGTCGTTTATCTGTTCTTCCTTTAATAATATCAAGCGCATCGAAGGGATGATTGACCGATTGACCCAAGCGTACGGGGTCCCGGTGGCGTTTAACGGGTTTCGCGGAAGTTCGTTCCCGTCACCGGAGGCGATTGCGCGAACGTCCGAGCGTCGGTTGCGCGAGTTAGGATTGGGATTTCGCGCGTCGTATCTTCGCGACACCGCGAAGATGATCGCCGGCGGCAAACTGCCGCTGGAGACGCTCGCGCGCGTGGATTATCACGTGACGCGCACGGCGTTGTTACGGTGTGATGGCGTGGGGGAAAAGGTCGCGGATTGCGTGGCGCTATTTGGATTCCAGAAGTACGAAGCGTTTCCGATCGATGTGTGGATGCAGCGCGCGATGCGCTACTACTTCCGCGACAAGAAAGTCACGTACGCGCGGATGCAGGAATTTGCGTGGGAACACTTCGGCAAATTTGCGGGCTACGCGCAGCAGTATTTGTATCACTATGTGCGCACCGCTCGCGCCCCGGCGGTACCGCAACCTCAGGCCCTGGGCGTGGTCTCGTGAGCGTCGAGGGAATGGAGGGTCTTTTTGAGAATGGTTCCGGAGGTGTCGATTGCGTAGACGATCGGCGCGCCGGTGGCGAGGTTCAACTCGAGGACTTGCGCCTTGGTGAGGCGATCCAACTCCATGACGATGGAGCGCAGGCTGTTGCCGTGTGCGACCACCAAAATCGTCTGGCCGGTTTTGACCAGCGGCAAAATCTTCGCGTTGAAGTAGGGCAGCGTGCGCGCGGCGGTGTCTTTCAAGCTTTCACTGATCCCATCGGGGTTCCACTCGGTTTTTTCCTTCGGCGGCGGCACATCGTAGCTGCGACGCCACATGTGGACCTGTTCCTCCCCGTATTTCTTCGCGGTTTCAGCTTTGTTCAATCCCTGCAGCGCCCCGTAGTGGCGTTCGTTGAGCGCTTGGTCGGCTTCGGTGGGCACCTGGGGCTGGCCGATGGTCTGCAGGACGATGCGCAAGGTTTCTTGGGCGCGCGTCAGCGCCGAGGTGAACGCGCGATCGAACGTCAACGACTTAATGAAAGCGGCGCCGCGCCGCGCTTCTCCGCGTCCGGCCTCCGTCAATGGGATGTCGACCCAACCCGTGAAGCGATTGTCGAGATTCCATTGCGATTGTCCGTGACGAATTAAGACGAGCGTGCCCATTGAAGAAGGTATGCTAGCACATCCGCCGCGCGTTCGACACATGATGCGACCGCACAACATTCGCGATCGATTCTTGACAATGCGAAACAGGTATGGTACCACCTATAGTAATGAATACTTCAGTGATGTGGATTCGGTTTTCAGCGGTCGGTGTGAGCTGTGGTGGCTCGCATCAGGCCATCTGAGAATCGCTGCGTCACCGTTGAGACAACCAAGCGTTAGCGAAGGGGCTCACGTTCGCGGGAGTCTCTTTTTTTGTGTGAAACGACACCACAGATGACACGGAAATCCACGGAGACACGGAGAAGTCTTGAAACGCCATCTTCTGTGTTTCCGTGGCCATTCTGTGATTCTGTGGTCTAGAGGGTTCCATGGGATTGCGCGTCGGACTCACGTTTAACGTCAAAACCGAATATGCGTTTAAACCGGATGATCCGCCGGATGCGAACGCGGAATTTGATCATCCTGACACCATCGGCGTGATCGAAACCGCGTTTCGCGAAGGTGGGCATGAGGTGGTGCGCATCGGCGGCGCGCGCCAATTGCTGGAGAATCCCGAGCTCGCCAAGAGCGTGGACATTATTTTCAACATCGCCGAGGGCTATGAGGGCCGCAACCGCGAATCGCAAGTGCCGATTCTCTTGGAGATGTGGCACGTGCCGTTTGTCGGCGCCGACGGCCTGTCGCTGGGGATGACGCTGGATAAAATCATTACCAAAAAATTGCTGATCGCCGAAGGCGTGCCCACGCCGAAGTTCGTGGAGCTCATTGATGCCAAGGATGCGTGGAAAGTCGATTTGACCTATCCGTTGATCGCGAAGCCGCGGCGCGAAGGATCCAGCAAAGGCGTGCGCAAGACTTCGCTGGTGAACAACGCCGAGGAGCTGGCGCGCCAAGCGCACTGGCTGATCGAGACGTATCGGCAGTCCGCGCTTGTTGAGGAATTTGTGGAAGGCCAGGAATTCACCGTCGCCGTCATGGGCAATGATCCGCCGGAAGCGCAGCCGGTCGTCCAGATTCAGCTGGACGGGCAGTTGGATTTGGGGCGCTTGTTCTATACGTTTGAACACATTCGCACCGGCGCGAATTATGTGTGTCCGGCGCCCATCAGCGACGAACTGCGCCGCCAGCTGCAGGAAGTGGCGGTGCGCACCTATCAAGCGGTGGAGTGCCGGGACTTCGGCCGTGTTGACATTCGCGTGGATCGCACCGGCCATCCCTATGTGCTGGAAATTAATCCGCTGCCCTCGCTCTCCACGGAAGATGTGTTCACGTTCATCGCGAAAGTCTACGGATTGACGTACCACCAGATGTTGAACCGGATTTTGGACATCGCGTTGGTGCGATGCGGATTGAAAACGAAAGAGGAGGCCCATTTCCCATCGGCCATACGGTCGCACTCACGTACAACCTGAAACGACCTGTGCGTGAGGCAGAATCGGTGCCGTTTGATTTTTATTCGGAGTGTGATTCCCCCGCCACCATCGAGGCGATTGCCACGGCCTTGCGGACGGGCGGGCATGTCGTCCATTTGGTCGAAGCCGACGAGCAGCTGCCGCAGTGGTTCCTCACCCATCCCGTCGATCTGGCCTTTAACATCGCCGAAGGCACGCACGGCGCGCATCGCGAATCGTTTGTCCCCGCCATCCTTGAGTCCCTCGGCGTGCCGTTTACCGGCTCCAGCAGCCTGACGATGGCGCTGGCGCTGGACAAAGCCAAAACCAAGCAAGTCCTGGCCTACGAAGGCATCCCCACGCCGGATTGGCAACTCTTCGAATCTGCCGATGAATCGCTGCGGCCGCATCTTGATTTTCCGTTGATCGTCAAACCCAATTGCGAGGGGTCCGCCAAAGGCATCATGCGCGAGAGCGTGGTGCAGAGCGAAGGCGAGTTGCGCCGCCAGTTATCGCGCGTCATCGCGCAGTATCGCCAGCCCGCGCTGGTGGAAGAGTTCATCGACGGCGTGGAATTGACCGTCGGCGTGTTGGGACATGATGCCCTGCACGCCTTGCCGATTTTGGAAATTGATTTTTCCGGCTGCCGGCATTCTGGAGAATTTTTCTATTCCTGGCGCATGAAAGAATATCAGGGCAACGAAGCGTTGGGGCTGGATCCGGCATTTCACTGTCCGGCTCGGTTGAGTCCGGCCTTGACGGCGCGTGTCCAGGATATGGCCTTGCGCGCGCATCGCGCGCTGAATTGCCGGGATGTGTCGAGAACCGACATTCGCCTGCAGAACGATGGCACGCCGTTTGTGCTGGAAGTCAATCCCTTGCCGGGATTGGATCCGCTGGAGAGCAATCTGCCGATTATGACCCATGCGGCGGGTATGCCGCATACGGATCTCATCAATCGACTGGTGGAGCTGGCCATGGGGAGAATTCGCCTGGGCAGCCGCGTCCACCTGCCTGCCGCGCCGAACGCAATGCATGTTGCATGCGCGGCGCAGGCAGGCCGACACGGGGTACACAACGCCCATCCTCGAGAGTCGTCTGTGCACGCTTCGGCCGACGCGGTCGCGTCGATGCCATCGGGCGTGCGGTAGGCCTGGCGGTTCCTTGAGGCGCGGGCAAGCAGGAGGGACAGAAGCGTGAGCGTGGAATCCTATCGGCGCATTCCGATGTGGAAGGACGTGCCTCTGGACCAGTGGGAAACCTATGGCTGGCAGATGCGCAACCGGATCACGACGGTGGAGCAGCTACGGCAGGGGCTGGGGCTGACGCCGTCGGAGGAAGCGGCCGCCACCAAAAAGCAGGGGCGCTTCATCATGGCGATTCCCCCCTACTGGGCCGCGTTGATGGACCAGGATGATCCGACCTGCCCCATCCGGCGGCAGGCGGTGCCCTTGGAGGATGAATACCGCACCAGCCCCAACGATCTGATTGATCCGTTGGCCGAGGACAGCCACATGCCGGTGCCGGGATTGGTGCATCGGTATCCGGACCGCGTGCTGTTGCTGGTGGTGGAAATCTGCGCCATGTATTGCCGGTTCTGCACGCGCAGCCGCGTGGTCGGCACCAACGCCGGCTTTAGCCGCGGCGCGAACATCGATGCCGCCATCGATTACATCCGCAGCCACCGAAAAATCCGCGACGTGCTCATCTCCGGAGGCGATCCGCTCACCCTCTCGGATGAACGGTTGGATGAGATTTTGACCAAACTGAAGGCGATTCCGCATGTGGAATTTGTGCGGATCGGCTCGCGCAACCCGGTGACGTGTCCCTACCGCATCACCGAGTCGCTGTGCGATGTCCTCAAGAAGCACAAACCGGTGTGGATGAGCGTTCACTTCAACCATCCCAGAGAAGTGACGCCGGCCGTCAAGCGCGCGTGCGGGATGTTGGTCGACAGCGGCGTGCCGCTGGGGTCGCAAACCGTGCTGCTCAAAGGCATCAATGACCGCCCGGCCATCATGAAGAAGCTCTTCCATGAGCTGCTCAAGACGCGGGTGCGGCCGTATTACATCTACCAATGCGATCCAGTGCGGGGGACCTCGCACATGCGCACGACGATTGCGACAGGCGTGCAAATCATCGAGAAACTGCGCGGCCACACGACGGGCTACGCGGTGCCCACGTTTGTGATCGATGGGCCAGGCGGCGGGGGCAAGATTCCGGTCATGCCCAACTACGTGGTGTCCTACAAGCCCGGCGAGATCACCCTGCGCAACTATGCCGGCAAACTGTACACCTATAAAGAAGAAGTTTCGGAACAAGAGCGAGGTCGGGCGTCCGTGACCGAACCCTCGTACGTGTTGAACCAATAACGAGATCCCGGCGCGGGCGGTCCTAAACGAAGAGGATCACCCGCGCGCCCAGCATGTCCGCATCCCGCATGGTACCGCGTGTGCTCCTCGTGCTTGGAGGCCTGTGGTTGGCTTCCGGCTGCGGTCCTCCCGTTAACCCCGAGCGTCTGCGCGAGGAGATTCTCAAAGTCGATCCCGGTTTCTCCGGAACGCTTCAGAAACACGATGAGTTGGCGGATCGCATCGCCCAGTTCGACCATGAGCTGGAGCTCAAGCGCGCCAAGGTCGAGCAGAAAATCGCGGAGCTCCGCAAGGATCTGCAGGAGACCGAGAAGCAAGTGGCGGAGAAAATCCAAAAAACCAAAGCGCTCATCAAGCCGGAGGACCAGCGGCTGGATTTGGCCATTGCGCAGGCGGTGGATGAGCGCAAAGTCAAGCGCACCCAGCGATCGGTCGTGGGCGGCTCGATCAGCCGTCTGCGCAAAAGCTTAAAGCAAACCGCCCCGGAATGGGGGGAAGCCGATCGGGTGCGCATGCAGACCGAGCTGGATGAACTCTTGAAAGAGACCCAGCGCTTGGACCAAGAAGTGACTGATCTCAACGAGCATATCCGCCTGCTGAAAGTCAAAAAAATCCTCCTGCGGTTGTAGTCTTCCGTCCCGACGTGGCGTTTGCGGCTGCCCGTTGGCGTGTGTTACAATTGCCTCTCATGTCTGCGCCGACTCTTCAGGTCATTCCCGGAACGCCATCGCTGGTCTGCCTGCGGCAGGATGAGGCGGTTGAGCTTCGTCCGATCGCCCGGCAGATCGCCGCCGATCATCCCGTGATGGTGTGGCTGGATAGCGCCCGCGTGCATCCGGTGACCGGCCGGTTTTCGCTCCTCGGATGGGATCCGTGGTGCACGCTGACGGCGCACGAGCAGGCCATCGCGCTGACCACTGCACAGGGGGACGAGCGGCTCGAGGGGCATCCGCTGGTGGTGTTACGACAATTGCTGCGTCGCTATCCGGGTCCGACTGAGCAGGTCGGTTTACCGCCTGTGGGCCTCGGATGGTTTACCTTCTTCAGCTACGAGTTGAACCGGTGGATTGAACGGCTCCCCATTCCCAAGGTGGCCGAGCCGGCGGTTCCGCTGGTATTGGTGTTAGGGATGCGCATGATCGGCGTCGTCGATCATTGGGAAGGCCGGACGTGGTGGATGAGCGTGGTGGATCCGCATCAGCCCGCTGGGCGAGCGCTCGAGGAGGCGCACGAACGCCTGCAACAGCTCGATGCGTGGCTGCACGCGCCAACACCAGCCGCCTTAAGCGAGCCGCCGTCAACCGGACTCCGCACGACGATTACCCCCGGCCTCTCGCAGCGCCATTTTGAGACGATGGTTGCCACGGCGCAGACTCACATCCGGGCGGGCGACATCTTCCAAGCCAATCTCTCGCAGCAATTTTCTGCCACGTGGGCCGGGTCGCCCTGGACGCTCTATGAGGCGCTGCGTCAGATCAACCCTTCGCCGTTTGCGTGTTTGCTACAGCATCCTGCGTGCACGTTGGTGAGCTGTTCGCCGGAGCGGCTGGTCTCGGTGCGCCAGGGTATCGTGGAGACGCGTCCCATCGCAGGAACCAGACCGCGGGGCAACCGGCCCGCAGAGGACGTGGTGAACCGCTTGGAACTGTTGCTCAGCGAAAAAGAACGGGCCGAGCACATCATGCTCGTGGATTTGGCGCGCAATGACGTCGGGCGGGTGTGCCGCCATGGGTCGGTGCGCGCGGATGAGTTGATGATCGTAGAAGACTATTCGCACGTGATGCACATCGTGTCCAATGTCCGGGGCGTCCTGCGCCAGGAGGCGGATGCCGTGGACGTCATTCGGGCCATGTTTCCGGGCGGCACCATCACCGGATGCCCGAAGGTGCGGTGCATGGAGATCATCCACGAGCTTGAGCCGGTGGGACGAGGCGCGTACACCGGATCGTTGGGCTATCTCGGATTCGACGGGTCCATGGATCTGAATATTCTCATCCGCACGATGGCGCTGGAAGGCCCTCGGGTATGGTTTCACGCGGGAGCCGGGATCGTGGCGGACTCGCAGCCGGATCGGGAGTATCACGAAACGGTGGCCAAAGCGCAGGCCCTGATGTCCGCCCTGACGCGCGGCGGATTGGCCCATGAGGTGCGTGATGCCGTCGCTGCGTGAACCCTCGCACTGGAGCATGCCAACGCTGGAGACGGCCAGCGGATGTTTTGAAACGATGCGGGTCTATGAAGGGCAGATTTTTCGATTGCATGCGCATCTCGGACGCCTGTACGCCTCGGCGACCTATCTCAACCTGCATATGCCGCTGACGCCGCGCCAGCTTGGCCAGCGGCTCAACGCCGTGCTCGCACGTTCGGCGTTGCAGGAGGCGGTCGTCCGCGTGGCCATGATTCCGAATGCCCAGCGGATTGCGCATCCGAGCATCGTGGTGCAGCCGGTCTCGATGCCCACCGCGCAAATGTATCGGCGGGGCATCCACGTGTCGGTGGTACCGACGCGCCGGTTTCCGATCGGCCAAATTGATCCGCAGGCCAAATTCTCCGCGCGGCTGGGCAGTGTGCAGGCGGTGATGGAAGCGCAGTTGCGCGGCGCGGATGAGGCGCTGTTTCTCGACGGGCTCGGCGGCTACGTCACCGAGAGCACGGCGAGCAATTTGGGCATGATCAAAGATGGCGTGTTTCTCGCCCCCCCGTGCTGGCTGGGGTTGTTGGCAGGGATCACCTGGCAGGTGTTGTGGGAGGCGGCGCGTCAGTTGCGGTTGCCGACGCAAGAAGTGCCGTTGACCCGCCACGATTTGTATAACGGCGATGAAGTATTCTTGACCAGCACCCTTAAAGAAATTCTGGCCGTCACGCAAATCGACGGGCGAGTGATCGGCACCGGCAAACCCGGGCCGCAAACGCAGCGGCTCCATCGCGCGTTTCGCGCGATCGTCAGGCGAGAACTCCATGGCCATCATTAAACGCGCCTTGATCAGTTGCCACGACAAAACCGGCCTTGAGACGTTGGCCAAGGGATTGGCGCAGTTGGGCGTGGAATTGGTGGCTTCCAAGGGCACGGCGATGTTTTTGGAGCAACACGGTCTCAAGGTTCGCACGGTAGAAGCATTCGCCGGCATCACGGAACAATTAGACGGGCAGGTGAAGACGCTGCATCCGCGGATTCACGCGGGCATCTTGGCGCGGCGGGATGATCCGGCGCATGTGGCCTCAGTCGGGCCGGACGGCTTGATTGATGCGGTCATCGTAACTTTGTATCCGTTTCAAGAGGTCAGCCGTAAGCCCGGCGTGACGATGCAGGAGGCGCTGGAGCACGTGGATATCGGCGGCGTGGCGTTGCTGCGGGCGGCGGCGAAGAACTTTCCCGCTGTGCTGGTGCTCAGCGATCCTCAGCAATATGCCGAGGCGTTGTCGGCGCTGCAGCGCGGCAAGGGCCAGGCGCCGGAAGAACTGCGTCGCCGCTTCGCGACTACCGCGTTTGAGCTCACCAGCCGATATGATCAATGCATCGCGGCTTTTTTTGCCAACGGCAGCCCGATGCCTGCTGCGCAAACGCTCAACGTCTCCGCCAGGCCGCATCAGCCCCTGCGCTATGGAGAAAATCCGCATCAGCCCGCGGCGTGGTATGTGGCCGACGCGTCGGTGGGCGCGGGGTTGGCGCAACTGCGGCAGCTCCACGGCAAAGAGCTGTCGTATAATAATCTTTTGGATATCGACACGCTGATGCGTTGTGTGCGGGATTTCTCCGAGCCGACGTGCGTTATTGTGAAACACGCCTCTCCGTGCGGCGTCGCCAGCGCGGCCACCGCGGCGGAGGCCTATCAACGGGCGTTGGCCGGCGATCCAGAATCGGCCTTCGGGGGCATCGTGGGGATCAACCGTCCCTTGGATACGGCCACCGCCACCGCGATGGCCTCGCTGTTTCTGGAAGTGATCGTCGCGCCCGCGATCGGCGCCGAGGCGCAGGCGGCGTTTGCCAAGAAACCCAACGTGCGGCTGGTGAGCCTAGCTCCATCGGCTTCGACGCCAGCTAATGATTGGCACAGCATTCTTGGCGGATGGCTGATCCAAGAACAGGACGTGAAGATCGATGATCCCGCCGCGCGGCGCGTGGCGACCACACGCAAGCCCAGCGACGAGGAGCAGCGGGATCTCACGTTTGCGTGGCTCGTGGCCAAACACGTGAAATCCAACGCGATTGTCATCGCCAAGCAGCAGGCGACGGTGGGGATTGGCCAGGGCCAACCCAGTCGCGTGCGCGCGGTGCATTTGGCCATTCAGAATGCCGGCGCAAAAAGCCGCGGCGCGTGCCTTGCCTCCGACGGATTTTTCCCGTTTCCCGACAGCGTGGACTTACTCGCGCAGGCCGGCATTACGGCGGTGATTCAACCCGGCGGATCAGTCAAAGATCCTGACGTGATCGCGGCTGCAAATCGGGCCGGCTTGGCCATGATCATGACCGGCATGCGCCATTTCCGCCATTAACCATGAATCTTGATGAATTGTGGGACCACGCGCTCAAACAGACGGAGATCCTCCGCTCCCGGATGCTCGAGCTGGAGACCTTCGAGGCGACAGCCTTGCCGTATGTCTTTCTGGCGGAATCCAGCGTGAATGCCGGCGATACGGTCGTGCGGCAAGGGCAGGTGTTGGTGGAGAAGCCGGCCCTGATTTTACCCTCCCCGCAGTTCAACGGGTTTGAGTTTGAATCCGAGTGGCACCTGAGCGAGAATGCGGTGCTGAATTTTTTGTTGGTGCGCGGGGTGAAATTTCCCTCGCTGCGCTATCGGCATGAACTCTCGTCGGTGGATCTGCGCGAAGGCTCGCTGCGAGACGCCATCACGTACTACGCGAACCGCCTGAAGCACGCCGAAGACATCCACACCGGCCTCGTCGTGGGGCCTGAAGAGGCGTGGCAGCTGTCGGTGTTGATCCTCGTGGGCAGTTTGGTGAGTCGTTCCACAGAAAACGATTTGCGGCGATTACTCGATGACTGGCACCGGCAACAGCGGCAGTAAATCCCTTCCCCTGGGGGCTGAGCGGAGGAAATTTCCGCGGTTCCGGAGCCGCCTCACGTTGACGTACGCCGTGCTGGGCACCCATCAGCAGGGCCAGGCCATCACGCAGGATGTCAGCGGAGGCGGCATCCGGTTTATCGCGGAACATCGCCTCAATCCCGGCGCGCATTTGGATATGACCATGCGGATTGCCGGGCGCGAGGAGCCCGTGAAATTTATCGGCAAGGTGGTGTGGGTCCGTCCTATAGAAGCCCGCGTGTCGCCGTCAGCAGATGCACACGTCGAAGTGGGCGTGCAATTCCAAGACATCGATCCGAAAGACCGGGTGTTGATCATCCAAGAGGGGGCGGTGTACGGTTCGGGATCCCGATGACGTATCAAGAGGCACTGGCCTATCTGGCCGAGGCGACGAATTACGAGCGCGTGCACGATGCCGCGGCGATGCGCGACATCACGTTGGGGCCCATGCGGTTGTTGTGCCATCATCTCGGCAATCCGCAGCAGCAGTATCGGTCCATCATCGTCGCCGGCACCAACGGGAAAGGATCCGTGTGCGCGCTGTTGTCGAGCGTGCTGCAGCAGGCGGGGATCGTCACCGGCGTCTACACCTCGCCGCATCTAACCGATCTGCGCGAGCGGATTCGTGTGGGCCCAGTCGCCAGCGAAGACGAGGCGGCTGATTGGATCAGCCAGCGGGAGTTCGCCGCGATCCTCCAGCGCGTGCAGCGCGTCGTGCCGGAGGTCAACGCCGCCTATCCGCATCAGCCGCTCACGTATTTTGAATTGCTCACGGCCGTCGCCTTTGTCTATTTTGCGCAGCGGCGGGTCCAAGTGGCGGTGCTGGAAGTGGGACTGGGCGGACGGTTGGACGCCACCAATGTGGCGGAGCAAACGATTTCGCTCATCAGCGCGATTGGCTGGGACCATATGGATGTGTTGGGGCAGGACTTGGCGATGATTGCGCAGGAGAAAGCCGGCATCATTAAGGCGCCCCATGTGGTGATTCGGGCGCCGCAGCTGCCGCACGTCGCGGAGGTGCTCGATGCGGTGGCGCGTCGTCACCGCTGCCGGGTGTGGGCCGTCGGACGCGATCTCGGTGTTGATGTGATCGCCCATCGGCCCGGCGAATTGCGCGTCCGCGTGCGGGGCACCCGCGGCACCTATGAGGAGTTGACGACGTCCCTCGTGGGGCGACATCAAGCGGAGCATGTCGCGATGGTGGTGGGCGCGCTTGAGGCGCTCACCGATGAGGGCGTGCCGCACCAGGCGTTGCGGCAGGGGATGCAAGCGGCGCGCTGGCCGGGCCGGTTGGAGGTGGTGCACGAGCAGCCGACCGTCATCTTGGATGGGGCGCACAACACCTCGGCAGCGCAAATGCTGAAAGCGGCGGTGGAAGAGCTCTGGCCGGGGCGCCCCGTGCATCTGCTCATCGGGATGTCAACCGATAAAGATCTCGACGGAATGGCGAAAATGTTGGGGCCGATGGCGGCATCGGTGGTGTGCACGACGAGCCGTCATCCTCGCGCCTGCGCCGCTGAAAAATTAATCGATGTGTGGATGGCGCACAGCCGGCTGGTGATGGCCATTCCGGATTTGGCGGATGCCTACACGTATCTGGTGAATAGCGTGCCGACGGATGCCGTCGTGGTGGTGACGGGGTCGTTATTTGTGGTGGGGGAATTGCGCGCGATGGTCCAGAGAATCCGTACGCAGCGTCCGCAGCGACCGGCAACAGTCGTGGAGGCGTCCTGACATGCCCGTGATTACCGTGGAGTGGTTAGAGGGCCGCAGCGCTGAGCAGAAACGCCAGCTGGTGGAGGCGGTGACGAAAGCCTTCGTCGAAATCGCCCAGGTGTCCAAGGATCACGTGTGGATTGTGTTCCGCGATGTCAAGCGCGCCGACTGGGCGATGAGCGGCAACCTTCTCAACGAGTCCCGCTAAGCGCGGGTCAGTCGTGCGTGTTGAGGTAATCCAAATAATCCGCGATGCCGTAGAGCGCTTCTTTCACGGCGCGGAGGCGATCCGGCACAAAGGGATGCGTCATCCCGTATTCCGGACGGACGACGCCGCGCGGCAGGTAATGGGGTTTATCGCGCTCCAACTGCTGCAGCCGTTCCAGGAAGCTGATCGTCGCCTTCGGATCAAACCCCGCCGCTTTGAGATATTTCACCGAGAACCGATCCGCCTCCAGTTCTTCCTGCCGCGCATACGCTAACTGAGTGGCCTGGATGGCCACGCTCACCCCTTGGGCCGCCGCCACACTCCTGGTGGCCAGCGTTGCCAGCTGCAAGAGTTGGGTCCCCAGGGAGCCCTCATAGCGTTTCATGGCGTGCCGCGCGACGACGTGGCCGATTTCATGGCCGATCACGGCGGCGAGTTCATCGTCGCTGGCGACTTTCTTGACGAGCCCTTCATTGAGGAACACGTACCCGCCGGGCAGGGAAAACGCGTTAACCTCCTCTTCTTTGATCACCGCAAACGAATAGACCAATTCCTGCCGGTCGCACACCGCCACCAGCCGCTGACCGATCGCGCGCACGCGATTTTGCATCGCGTCATCCGGCACCAGCGTTTCTTCCTTCTCGACCTGTTTGGCCAGCTTGCGTCCCAGGGCCACTTCTTTATCGTCGGACGTCATCGAATATTCCGACGTGTGGCTGGCCAGACTGTAACTGCTATGCACGCAGGCTGCGGCCGTCAGCGCACAGAGCAACCCCATTACGAGGACGGCGAAACGGGACATGATTAGAATGTGGTTTGCAGATCGCGGAAATGCTGGAGCACCGCCTGGCTGGCGGTAATGGTGACGATCACCAACCACCATGTGTAGAGGAAGGTGGCCAGGGTGAGCATGATTTTCATTAGGCGGGAAAAGCGCGGGCTCTTCCAGAGTAAGGGCAGGCCGAATGGGCCCAGCACGACAAAGAGCATCAACAGCACCAACCAGACATTGTGATACCACTTAGGCTTCGGTCGCGGGGAGGCGTCCGGAAGATCAGGCATGGTCGTATTATAACCCACTCCGTGGTTGCACGATAGGGCGCACCTTCCGCGTGGTGCGTCGTGGCCTTGACGGGAATTTTCTCGGTCAGGCATACTCTAAATAGAGTCCAGTCATTGAAGCTGCGGGCGAAAAAGGCAAACTTGCCGAAAGGCAAGGACGCAAAGCCACGGGCCCCGTACCAGCGCTGCAGTGCCATGAGTACACAGCGCAGCAGGTGTGGGAACTTCCCAGCGTCGGAGAGATGTGGATCCATCACGACGCTGGGTGTGGGGTCGCCGGGCTACCGAACCAGGTAGTCCGGCATTTTGTTTTGGAAACGCGGGGTGGGAGGAGGGTTGATGCGGCGCAGACGTCGACGGTGGTC
>OBEQ012868826.1_pt1 | contig 20737 bp, 23 predicted proteins | sample 1670901 | NCBI WGS metagenome assembly OBEQ01 (sample SAMEA104232315, study PRJEB22302) | groundwater metagenome | biome: forest; feature: aquifer; material: groundwater | place: USA | collected 2011-08-07 | depth 5.4 m
TCAACTTTTTTTGGGGATGCCTTTAAAGAGGCGGCGGGTGGAGGAAACGACTTCATCTTGAGTTTCCACTGTCTTTGAGGGCTCCTTAGGTTTACTCTTTACAACAACCGGTTCTTCATACTCATCCACTTCATCTTCGACAAAATCTTCAAGACCGGCAATTCCGTCCAATCCTTCCTCTGTGATTGTCTTGAGCAGTTTTTTTCCTTTTTTTGTGCCAAGTAAAAAAACAACTCCGCCACCTAAAAGAGCGCCCCAAAGAAACCCGTTAAGAAATTTTCCTCCATTCTCGTTGTTATTCATCTTCTTCCTCCTGTATTCTTTTTTTCCCTGATTTTCTTTTTAAAAGTCCAGCAAGCAAAGCACCTGTTTTTATGCCAGATGTAAGACTTGAGATTGTTGCTATTGGCCCTGAGACGCTTTCGGTAATAACCCCTGCATCATCCAAAACCTTATTTGCTTTGGCGACTGTTTGTCGCAATTCGCGGAGAATAAAAAATACCTGAATTCCTAGAATTAAAACAAGGATTGTTAAAATAAGAAGCACAAAAAGCAAGACTGCTTGGGCAGTATCTATCATATAGAACTAGGTTAACGCAATGGGTCTAACATGTCAAGAGCCTGATTTAATTTCTATGCGTCGTTCTACAGTTGTTTCTTTGCCAAAACGGTTGACTGCTTTTACGACAAGTGTTTGTTTGCCGGAAAATAAACTGATAGTTTTTTTAAATGCACCGTTTTGATCAATAGTAACAGCAATGTTGTTAACATAGACCGTTGCGTTTTGATCCGCTTTTCCAGAAACAAGAATATCTGAAGTATGAGATACTTCCTTTTCTTTTGGGGTATCAACAACAAGAGCGGGACTTATAAATGCATATTTATATTGAAACACTATGTATCCTAAAAGTCCTAAAAGAATAATAATACCAATAACAACACTCTGATGCAACTTAAATGGATTACTTGAAAACTCCCTACCTCTTGATAAGCTTTCTGGCAATACTTCGAAAACTTTTTTCTCGTCAAATTCACGTCGAAAAAGCGCAAGTGTTTCACTCTCTGGCAGACCTAAAAACGCGACATAATTCCTCACAAAACCCATCGCGTACGCTACAGATGGAAGTTTTTTATACTCTCCTTTTTCTATTGCGGAAAGAAAGGCTGCTTTTATTTTAGTCGCCTTTGCAACATCTTCAAGTGCTAAACCCCTTTGTACACGCTCGTCGTGTAGCTTCTGACCAACCCGTATCATACTTGTTGCTGCCCTTCGGCATGCATGCTATTAATAAATTCTTCTGCGTTCCGAACGAGCACATCTCGCGGTTTTGATCCTTCGCCGTGACCAACAATACCGCTTTCTTCCAACTGATCGAGTATTCTCGCAGCCCTCGCGTAGCCAACCGATAGTCTTCTTTGCAAAAGCGATGCAGATGCCCGGTCATACTGACACACGGCTCGTATTGCTTCTTCAAACAATGTATCGTGACCACCACTACCACCAGAAATATTACTTCCTTTTTTAAGACCAGGTTGCTGTGTTGTCACTTCTTCTGTATATTCAACAACCGGTGATTTTGCGCGAAGATACTCAACAAGTTTTTTCACTTCTTTGTCCGAAACAAATGTACCCTGTATACGTGTTGGTTTTGCCTGATCAGGAGGGATGTATAACATATCTCCCCGACCCAAAAGTTTTTCCGCCCCTGGTGTATCTATGATAACTCGTGAGTCAATCATAGAAGAAACATTAAAGGCAATACGACAAGGTACGTTTGCCTTAATGAGTCCTGTAATAACATCTACAGATGGCCGCTGTGTTGAAACAATCAAGTGAATCCCTGTAGCCCGTGCCATTTGAGCAAGCCTTGCAATTGCGTCTTCAACCTCAACAGGAGCAAATGCCATAAGATCTGCCAACTCATCAAGAAAAATAACAATGTACGGAAGTGCCTGAAAACCAGAAAGCTCATTGTATGCGTCGATATTTCGAACACCTCGTTCGGCAAATAATTTATACCGCCTGTCCATTTCGCCCATGGCCCACTTCAGAGATGAAAGAATTTTTTCAACTTCAACAATAACTGGCGTTAACAGATGCGGTATACCATTATACCCGGTGAGCTCAACTCGTTTTGGATCAATAAGAATAAGTTTTACTTCTGATGGGGAAGCGCGAAACAGAAGCGAAGAAATAAAAGAATTCATAAGTACAGATTTACCAGAGCCTGTTGTTCCAGCGACCAGTACGTGAGGCATTTTCGCGATGTCTGCAACGAGCGGATTACCCGAAACATCAAGACCTAGTGCAACAATAAGTTTTGATCGTGATTTTTGCATAACATGTGACGATAACATAGTCTTAAGGGTTACAATCTCAAGGGATCTATTCGGAATTTCTATACCAACTAAACTTCTCCCTGGAATAGGTGCTTCAATACGAATTTGCCCGGTTGGTGCTTCTGTTGCAAGAGCGAGATCATTAGACAAAGATGTTATTTTTGAAACCTTTGTACCAAGAGCAATTTCCAGGGCGTATTGCGTTACTGCAGGACCTACATTTACTTCGGCAACTCTGGCACCAATACCAAAGCTTTGCAGTGTTTTTTCGATGACAGAGGCAACTTTTTTTACATCTCCTGTATCTGCTTTTTGTCCTGGACCATCGGACAGAAGTGAAAGTGGTGGATATTCCCAAATACCGTTTTTCAAAAGCGCATTACTTACTAACGTATCAGATAGTATAATAGACTCTTTTTTAATAACAGGCGCTACTGTTTGGTCGCTACGCTGGCTTGTAATCATATCCTTTCCGCTTCCTTTAATAGAAAATGGTTTATCATGAACAAGCATCGGCTTTTTTTTAAAAAAAGAAAGAAGATTTTTTGGAAAGAATCTGTATATATTATTGACTGCAAAAATAAGTGCTTGCATAATCTCATCAACCGATGTATCAAAAAATACAATAATTCCCACAAACAACCCAGCAAAAAATACAAGATAACTACCCACATCTGTGAGCATTTCCGAAAGACCCGTGAAAAGACTTTTTCCAATTACTCCGCCCCTACTTAGGCCGTCAAGTGCAACAAAAAATAGTAAAAACCCAATGGCAATATTTGGACGAGACAAAAAAAGCTTCAGACGTAAAAGCAAAAAACCAAAAAGAATGAGAACAAATGGAAAAAGGATAGCTGCAAAACCAAAATATCTCTCTAACAACATATTAATCGTTGAAAACGATCCCTCTCCTCTTAAAAAGGACAACAGAGACAATCCTCCAAGAACCAAAACACCAAACGCAAAAATTGTATAGATTGTTTCTTTCTTCAGTTTAAATCGTAAGATGCTTCGTCTTCGATAATGATGTCTTTTGCGAGCCATAGATATATTATATAGACAAAAAAACAGAACTACAAGGTACGCAGTTTTGCTGATATACTATGGTAGTATGGTGATTTTCAAAAAACTTATTTTTGCTTTTCCTTTTCTTATTGCTTTTATTGGATCTTGCTTAACGCTGAAATCTTTTCTTGTGGAACCAACCCTTATATTGGGAATTAGTCAGCCAGCATTGCAACAAATGGTGCTCTTTTGCACATGTATAATTTTGACAGGTCTTTTCTTTATTCTGTTTGCAACGCTTGCCCAAGAATGGAAATTTGTTTTCGCTATTATTCCAGCAACAACAATAACTTCGATACTTTTTCTCCCTTCATCTTCAAACTTTATTTTTGCAGTCCTCTGTTTTTTAGCATTTGGACTTTTGTATCTCTTACTGCAAAGCAAATTAAATGCTTACCTTACTTTTAATCCTAATACACTCCTTGCGCCTTCTATTACCCAAACAGTAACGCTTTTACTTTTTGTTTCTTCTGTTGTATTTTATGTAGTAGTGAGCGAAAGTATTAAACAGCAAGGATTTAAAATTCCCTCTTCCCTTATTGATTCAGTAATTCAGTTTATCCCCAATCAATCTCTACCTTTGCCTCAAAATCTTATAAAAGCAACTATCGAAACCCAAGTACAAAGTTTTCTAAAACCATATCTTTCCTTTGTGCCATTTATTTTGACTGTACTTTTCTTTATCACAATGAAATCTTTTTCCTCGCTTCTATCTCTTTTTCTCCATCCCCTGCTCTGGTCTATTTTTTGGGTTTTAAACAAAACAAAATTTACCAGTTACGTTGTCGAAATGCGCGAAGTGAAAAAACTTGTGGTTTAGACTTCAATCACAACAGGGATAACCATGGGGCGGCGGCGAAGGTCTCTAAAGATGCGCCGTTCTGTTACTTCGGCAACCAATTTTCTTACATGAACCCAATTAGTCACGCGACCTTTCCTTCCTCCTAAAACCGCTTTTATATCTTGTAACAATTTCACGTTTAGTCGGCTTATATCATCAAATGTAAAACCTCGGATAATAATATCTGGTCTTCCAACGAGTTGCCCGTTACTGGAGTCAACTTCGCAAAGCACAATGACAATACCTCCCTCTGAAAGTTTCTGTCTATCTCGTAACACAAAACTTTCTACTTCTTCGCCACTCACTTCATCAACGTAGACATTTTTTACCGGAATTATTTTCCCAAATGTTGTGTTTTCTTTGGTAAAGATTATTTCTTGTCCATCTTCCAAAAAAAGCACATCAGATTTTTTGTATCCAATGTTTTGCGCCAGGTCTCTATATGCTGCCATCTGTCGAAATCCTCCGCCAATAGGAAGGAGTTTTTTGGGTTTGACAAGAGAAATCAACTGCTCAAGCTCTTCTTGGGAACCATGTCCCGAGACATGAAACTCACGACTTACTGCAGTATAGAGAACTCGTACACCTTTTTTTGTAATCGTATCGATAAGTTCGTATACCAATACTTCGTTTCCAGGAATTGGATCTGCCGAGAAAATCACGACATCTTCCGGATTAAGTTTTACTTCTCTATGTTCACCATTGGCAATTCTTGCCATGGCTGACTCTTCTTGCCCCTGTGATCCTGCAACAACAAGCGTGAGCTTATTATCTGGATACTGTTTTATTTGATCTACCTCTAATTCAAGATGAGGTGCAAGCTTCATGTACCCACGTTCCAAAGCAACATCTTTTGTTTTTTTCAGAGACCTTCCAAGAAAACATACTTTTCTTCCTGCCTTTTGCGAAACTGCAATAATTTGATTTAGTCTTGCAATATTTGACGAATATGTCGTGACAATAAACTTACCACGACATTTTTGTATTTCTTGCGAAAAACTATTTTCTATAGTAATTTCTGTAGGAATTCTGCCTTTTCTTTCGGCACCCAAGCAATCAGACATGAGACAAACAACACCAAGTGATGAAAGTTTTGCTATTTTTTCGTAATCAGATTTTTTCCCATCAACAGGCGTATCATCAAATTTAAAATCACTTCCATGATAAAAATTACCAACAGGAGTTTGTATAAAAATGTGTGACGTGTCGGGAACCGAATGCGTCACTCGGATAAATGATGCACGAAATACCCCCAGTTGCACTTCTGATTTTTCAAACGTGACTTCTTGCACACGATGGCCAATTTTAAACTCCTTTAGTTTTTCGTTGGCAAGACTTGCCGTAAATGGCGTTGCAAAAAGAGGAAACGGTGGCAACTGGGGCAAAATAAATGGCAGTGCTCCTATGTGATCTTCGTGACCGTGTGTTAAGACCATGCCGACAATCTTCTTTTTTGTGGCCAGAAGATACGTTATGTCGGGAAGCAGCAAATCAACGCCAAGCATTGTCTCGTCGGCAAATCCCAGGCCACAATCAATAATAAGTATCTGATCATTGTAATCATACAGATACATGTTTTTCGTAACATCCCCAATGCCGCCTAAAGGAATAAAAGAGAGTTGATTATGCATATAAAAATTCTTTTAGATTTTCGTTTGTTACATGGACTTGCTGTGTTTTCCCTTCGACAATAAGACGAGCACTCTTACGACAAACACCTTCAATAGTTCGTTCAAGACTACGAATACCCGAGTCAAATCCTAAAGGGCGGATAATACCAGACCAAACGCCATCATCAATAATCAGTTGCCCATCAGACAATCCAACTTGAGAACGGATTTTTGCAAACAGATAGTCTTTCCCAATAACTATTTTTTCCGCATCGGTGTACGAAGGCATTTGCAAAATTTCAAGTCTGTCTAAAACAGCTGTGGCAATATTCGTTGTATTATTGGCTGTGGCGATAAAAAGTACTTCTGAAAGATCAAACGGATAGTCAATGTAATGATCCGTAAACGACTTATTCTGCTCAGGATCCAACAATTCAACTAAAACACCCATAATATCAGACCTGGCATCCTGGGAAATTCTGTCTAATTCATCAAGCAGAATAACACAATTTTTTGTTTGGGCATGTACCAGTTTTTTAATAATGTATCCTGGTTCTGCATCGGCAAGTGCTCGGGATTGTCCACGAAGAGAACGTGCATCTCCCATACCCCCAAACGGAACCCGCTCAAATTTTCTCCCCAAGGCTTCTGCCACCGATATAGCAAATGTTGTTTTTCCTGTTCCCGCAAGACCAACTAAACATAAAATGGGTGCTTTCACAATACGATCAATTTTATTTTGTTTTGCATTAAGAATAATCGATGCTAAATATTCCAATATTCTATCTTTTATTCCTGGCGCTCCGTGATGATTTTTATCTAACACTGATTTTGCCAAAACTAAATCTAAAATATCTTGACTAACTTTTCCCCAAGGCAAACTTACAACCCAATTAATATATGAAGCAGTTGATTCATACTCAATAATGTACGTTGAGCTTAAATAGCCAGCAGATGCACGAAGTAGCGCTAACCGTTGTACTCGTTCAATAAGATTTTGACGAAGATCAAAAGGAAGATCTGCTTTTTCTACCTTTTCGCCAAGCCTTCTTATCTGGTCACTTGCAATATCTTGTTTATTCTGCTGTACGCCAATAAACTGGCCACCAGTGCCATTACTTTTTTGCCCACCATCGAAAGGGTCCATATATAGATCATACTAACAATTCCGAAAAAATACTACAACCTAAAGGAGATTGATGATTTTTATCGAGAAGGGCGGAAGCGAGACAAAAGACCACCAGGGCGCAAGCCTCGTGTACGAATACCACCACGGGGATTAGCTTTAGAAAATCGTTCTCTTCGAAACTGCATGGTGAGTGGATGCGTTGCAACAGACGGAACGTCATTACGAGGTACAAAACGTGGTGCTGGTGCTTGATCTTGTCCTTCATGGTGAATTGTATGACGAGGCATTTCATTGCCCGCCATACTCGTTGGGCCCACTGGACCACGACTTCCCGAACTATACGGTGCAGGACGTGGCGCGCCGCCACCTCTTCCTTTATCTTGGGCATCTACTCCAAATAGCATGGAAAGATTTACTCTGCCTTGATCGTCAATTTCCATAACACGCACTTTTACTTTTTGTCCCAGTTGCACAACATCATTTGGATTTTTTACAAAACCTGCTGCCATTTGCGATACATGTACCATTCCTTCTTTACCGGGGAGCACTTCGACAAATGCACCAAAGGACAAAATGCGTTTGACAATTCCTTCTTCGAAAATTTCACCAGCTACAAGCTCTCGTGTTAAGCCTTTTACCCATTCAACTGCTTTTGCGACTGCTTCTTCTGATGTTCCGGAAATCGTCACTGAACCGTCATCTTCGACATCAACTGCTGCTCCTGTTTCGGCAATAATATTGCGGATAACCCGTCCTCCAGGACCGATGACTTCTCCAATTTTCTCAACAGGTACATGAACAACTTCGATTTTTGGCGCAAATTCTGAAACTGCTTTGCGTGCTTCTGGAAGCACTTCTTGCATTTTCTTAAGAATCTCCATACGAGCGCTTCGTGCCCTCGCGAAGATCTCCACAATTTGTGCGTCTGTTAATCCATCGATCTTCACATCAAGCTGGATTGCGGTGACCCCTTTTTCTGTACCTGCCACCTTAAAATCCATATCCCCTGAGAAATCTTCGAGGCCAATAATATCTGTCAGTAAAACATACTTTTCTCCTTCAGACATCATGCCGATTGAAATACCTGCAACCGGTGCGGTAATTGGCACGCCCGCATCCATCAGTGCCAGCGTTGAACCGCACGTTGATGCCATAGAACTTGAACCGTTCTGAGATAAGACTTCGGAAACAACCCTGATGGTGTAAGGAAAATCAGCTTGTGATGGGATAACTGCTAAAAGCGCGCGTTCGGCTAATGCTCCATGACCGATTTCACGACGCGATACAAATCCCATGCGTCCCGCTTGACCGAAAGAATAGGGAAGTCCTGAATAGTGGTGAATGTATCGTTTCTTTTCTTCGCCGTCTGCTGACTCTATTAACTGCTCAAGGCGAGGCGAACCGAGCGTTGCAATACTCAAGGCTTGGGTAATTCCTCGGGTGAATAAGGCTGAGCCGTGGGTTCTGGGAAGAATGCCAACGTGTGCTGAAATTTCACGGATTTCATCAACTGCGCGTCCATCGGCCCGTTTCTTTTTATTAACTACATCCGCGCGAATCATTTTAAACATAACCTTTTCAAGTCCTTTTCCAAGTGTTTTCTTATCGACCTCAACCTGTGGATCTTTCATTTTAAGATCTTCATAGACTTTTGTAATCAATTCTTCTGTTTCATTTCCCCCGCCTTCTTTTTTAACTCGGGCCGCGATAAGCTTGGCAATTTCGCTTTTGTAGGTTTTCTCAAAAATGCTTACCGCTTCGGCCAATGATGCATCGCCAGGAACAGGAAGCTTTTCCTGACCAACTTTAATAACCAGTTCTTCAATTCCTGCAATTATTTTTCGTGTTTCAATGTGTGCTTTTTCGATTGCGCTCTGAATAACCTCTTCTGCAACTTGCAGGGCACCTGCTTCAATCATGACAGTTTTTTCTTTACTTTGTGAAACGACAACGTCAAGTTGTGACAAGACTGCTTCTGTTGTGGTTGGATTTACGATAACGTCTGCTTCATTGCCTTCTGCTGCTTGGACGTAACCCATCCGAACAGCTGCGATTGGACCACTCCATGGGATTTTTGAGATAGCAAGTGCTGCTGAAACAGCATTGAGCGCTATAATATCTGGTTCAAATTCTCCGTCAACGGAAAGAACTGTGATGATAACTTGCACTTCTCTTTTGAAACTTTTTGGAAAAAGAGGACGAATTGAACGGTCAATAAGACGCCCGGCAAGAATTGCTTCGTCAGATGGCCGACCTTCACGCTTTACCCACCTGCTCCCTTTGATTTTTCCACCTGCGTAGAGCCTTTCGACATACTCAACAGAAAGAGGAAACCAATCAATGTCTGTTCGGTCATTACCGCACACAACAGTTACCAGTACCACCGTGTCTCCCAGACGCGCTAATACCGCAGCTGTGGCTTGTGGTGCAAGTTCGCCTGTTTGGAGAGTAAGTGTTTTCCCGGCAATATCAATTGTTTTTGAGGTCATTTAACTTTTTAATCCTATCTTTTTTGTTATTCCTGTAGAACGTGTTTTGTCAACTTTATTCAAGAAGTTAATAAGTCTTCGTCTTTTTGCAATCATCGACAAGAGTCCACGTCTACTATGATTGTCGTGCGCATGCGCTTTGAGATGCTCTGTTAACCTGTCTATTCTTTTTGTAAGAAGCGCTATTTGCACTTCCGGGCTTCCGGTATCTCCATCTGCTGTTTGAAATTGCTTAATAATTTCCTGCTTTTGCGTAACATTCAGTGGCATAATGTAAAAATTTAGAATAACTTATTATAACAGGTTCCTTATATATTCTCAATAGTGTAATTATTGACTACTTAGGGTATAATTATGATACATGAAAGATTTCAAGCTAAATTTTTTAGATAAAACCTTAAATTGGGAAAAAGTTTTTGCTTTAGGCGACAAGATTAATAGAGATTTAGGATTAACGGAGCAAGAAATAATTAATGATGTCGCAAACTTCAGAAAGCGAAAAAAAATATAAACTGCAGGAAAATATAACGGATTAACAGTAATGTTCGCTCAAGAATTCTACTCCCTTTTCCTTTCTAATTAGCCTTTTCTTACAAAGCATGTTGCCTGTCATTGAGATAGACTTTGTATGCTTTCTGGATTTTCTTCATTTCTGTCTCTGTAAATGATTTATTCTGCCAAAACCCTCTTAATTCATAATCACCAGTTCCGAGTTTATATATCCATACATTAAAAAGTTTATCTTGCTTATCTTGAAAAATAATATTTACAATTTTACCACCTGTAATACTATCGCTTATATAAAAAACAGTAAACCTGCTTTTATAGTAGTCTTTACTAAAGGAATCTAATCCGCCAATAGTTCCATCCTCTGCTTTGTAAACCTTTATTGCAAGCGGTTCTATGCCTTCATTAGTTCCTGCTAAATAATTATCCAGTGCTTTTCTAATATGCAGAACAAATGGATTTTTATATGAAGAGTAATAGCTTTTTAGCTCTTCTTCTGTAAAATGTAATTCTTGTATCTCTTCACCTGTAGGTACCAGTGTGGGACTAATGGTTGGCACGACTTGTGTTTTATATGATGGCTTAAATACCAAGAAAGAAACTAGAAAAAGGATTAATAATAGAAATATAGTAACAATAATTTCACGTTTATTTTTCATTTATTTTTTTGCTCCTTTACTCAAAAACTTCTCTACGTCTTCTTTTTTAATTCTTGGATATTCTCTTTTTTTCCCAAGACCATAGTTTACATAAGGGATAATACCTTGTTTTAAGAGTTTGCGTACATGGAGAATACTCATATCGATAAACTTTGCTGTTTGCTGTATAGTTAGTAATTCCATATCTGTATTATTATTATGCCTTAGTACAGCAGCAACAGCATCCATACATTCCTCAATAGCAGCAGCTCTAGTTTTTTTACAACAATTATTCATAATCAATCCTCATAATAATTATCTGGAAATAAATATTTATAAAGCAATCCACCACCAAAAAACATTGTTGGCATTAGTACAATCAGTAAAAGATCATGGATCTGTATTTGACTAGCCGCATCCAATCCTGAAGTAAGTTCCCTATCTGCTTTTTCTCTGCATTTCACGTATTTTGTGCTGAAATAGCCATATTGTGAATAACATGTATCACCGGCACTGAAAAAAGTGTTTTCTACACTCTGAAATGCATTCCAATCAAAAAGGACAAACTTAAGAATTATAAAAAGAGTTAAAACTATAACTCCTATTTTTGTTAATTTATATAGTCTTTTTGTATCAAGTTTTCGTTTAATCATATTGAAGTAATTAGTTTTTGATTATTATTTGCTCTAATTCTACCATTGTTACTATTTTAAGATTTGGGAAACTTTTTTCTAAGCTTTCTCTTTTACCATAATTAATAAAAGCAACTTTGTCGTTAGTTACAAAAAAGTCGTTTTTGCTACGAATGTGAGCATCTAGTATGATTGCATCTTCTATTTTATCTGTACCAATGATTTTTATAATCCGGTCATAAAAAGAATTATCATCACTTAATAACATTTCTCCAAGCTTAGTATGTCCTAAAATAGCAAGAGGGAATAGTCTTTTTTTTATTTTTGTCGGATTTTCAATTTTTACATCAGTAATTTCTATTTTCCCTTGTCGTTCTAGTATCCTTAACCTTTTTTGGTCAACATTTTTATCTACAGTAATTTTTAAAGGAAAATTCATTATCATTATTTTTAACATCCTTTCTTTTATTTTAACTTTATCCTCTCATCTCTCTTCTCTTATGCCCTTGTAATAAAAGAAGAGGGTCAAAGGCTAAACCTACAGTCAGAAATTAATACCTAGAATGATAGGAGTAAGATCTATAAGAGTAGCTTGGATATCGTTGATATCCTCCAACATAATGACTTCCTAGACCATGAGAGTTGTATCCTCCAACTCTATGGCTTCCATATCTCCCATAGGCACTAGCTTTTGTTGGATTTGCAAAAATACCTATGATGCTTATCATTGCTATAAACCCTGCTAATAAAAATGTTTTTTTCATATTTTTCACCTCCCTTCGTCGTTTTCTTTTTTGGTAATAACTGCAACCAGGACTATAAAAAGTAATGCAATGATTATTAACAATAAGAGAATGGTTACCGTGTTCATAATTCGATTTCGTCCTTAACTATTTAGAGGACACGTGCAGAATAGCAAAAAGGTCTATGAGTGGAACACGAAATCAGTGAGTAGAAGTGAGTCACGCATTTTGAGGCTGGATGTTGGGGTTTATGCGGTAGGTTTTTCCCTGTAGAAGTACCACTTCGTAACCAAAAACCTGCTTTGCCTTTTCGTTTACAAGACGTATTGCGTCAGAAATCATCTTTGCTTTTTTCCTCATATCTTTTTCCTCAAGTTTTGAACCGTACATATCAGCAGTCTCCGCGGTTGAACCCTCCAAAATACCAGTTGAAGAGAGACGATCTATAATCTCGTCATTCTCCCAATTTTTATTTGGTTTCGAAAAGAGCACCTTACAAATATAGTATTGCTTTGTCTTAACTGGCACTTCCATTTTTTTATCACCAAGATAAATAAGTCCCGTATCCTGATCAAAGCCAAATGCTCCAGCCCGATGCGAGACATACAATACTTTCTGTGCTGCTTCTCCTGCCTTTTTTAGTAAAGAGGCAATGTTACGTTGTAAAAGAAAGCCTAAGAGGATAATAAGTATGACAATAACAACAGCTCCTGATCCTACTGAAAATACAAGCTGGTTTTGTAGGTCTTTATTGACCTGTTGTAATGGATACCCGGACACAATTACTCCCACAGGGTTTTTGGACTCTACGAATGGCGTAAAATAGACCAAAAACTGTTCCCCGGTTCTTGCATTGGTTACGGTTTGGTATTGTGTCTTAAGTATAGTCGGAAGGTAACTTCGGTCAATATGTGCCGGTATTCCTCCTACACTTTTTAATGCATGGTTAAACCGATCGACAATCTCAAAAGAGAGAAACACGCTTACTTCTCTAACATCAACACTACTTGTGTCTAAAGTATCCCCGTTTATTTTTATTTGTGAGGCAATAATAACAGCGCCATTTGTTAATTGATTATCAACGTCCTCAAACGCTTTTAGGTCTGGTTGGTAATAACCTACAAGAATATTTCCAATAGGCACTCCGCTTTTGCTAGTAATTACTTTCGAGAACATTCTCCAAATCTCATTTGCAGGGGTAGTCACAGTTTGAGGTTGTTGAAAAGACGAACTATATGTAAAATCCGAGGTATCTAAAAAACCAGTTATTGGACTTTCTCGATCAATAACAAATCCATCTGTGGTAATGATATACAAGGGATTGTTAAAAGGGATTTTATAATCGTTATTGTAACCCGTAGTGTTCCATTTTCCTTCCCTGTAAACTAAGTCGCTTACAATCTTGTTATTTTGATCTTTTAAGATTTTTTGTACATCGCTATAAGAAACAAAACGAAGGTATAATAAGTTAGTAATGAGGTATACAAGGAAACAAAATCCCACAATGGAAAGTATTTTTATGGATAGGAGCGTTTGAGGAGTGCTTTTCATCTCAATATTTTTACACCAGAGTTGAGCCTTTGTAGACCTTTGGTGTGAGCCAGTCTGGAGGGGTTTCTTCTGGCTGGTTTTGATTATCTTTTTCCTCAATCACTGTTGGCGGTACAGATATTGACGGCATAGGCGCAACGTTTCTTGATGGGGCGATTGGTTGCTGTTGTGGTCTTGGAAAGGAAAAAGGTGATTTTGGCTTAAATGGATTAGTGTTGCGATCACGCTGGCGTTGTGGTTGTGTAAAAAATGATCCTTCCGATGGCATATTAGTTTTTATACGTGCAGTTTTTCTTATTGCACCTTTCTTAAGAAGGACTGCCGCTGTCTCAAAAGCCAAAGCACTTGTTTTAGGACTTTGGAAATTTTCTGTTGCAAAGGTAATGCCGGAGAAAAGATTCTGAGCAATATCTATATCAAAAGGGAGATCCAAAAATGTCAAAATATTTGCCACTTGCTCAGACACAGAAGAAAATGTTTGCGATGCTAAAACAATATCGCCAAATCCTTGATTATCTGCTTTATTATCGATATTAATAACTGTTGTATTTTTAAGTGCCTGAGGATCAAAAAGATTGCCAAGATCAGAAAGTCGTTGTGTGCCGATAATAAAAAGAAGCTTTGGACTACCAGACTGACCTCTCTTATATTGCACATCTTTTTCTCTAAATGAAAGTCCTTTTTCTCCGGCTTTGACAATAATATTGAGAAAGCCATTTTCCAGTGTATAGGAAACCTTCTCTATCTCCCCTTCGCTATAGGGAAATGAAACAACGAGATCTCCTCCTGCTGTTTCAAAATATGTTTTTACCCTATCGATACCAACCAGAGAAGAAATTTCGACAAGAGGCTCACTTGGAGAAGCAATCGAGACATGCTTACCAACTGTTTTTAATGCAAGATACAAAGCTAAGGCTCCCCCCATGCTATCGAGATTTTGGTTTTTACCCACAACAATGGCTACTTCTTCGTTTTTTGAAAGAGCATCTTGTACTTGCTGTAAAGTTGGTGTATCCATAGGTACGTCTTTTAGCGATGGCATAGTATCATATCGCCTATAGTAAAGTCAAGGATTGGGGAGAGAATAATGCCACCCTCAAGACCTTTTTCGATTTTTGAGACTTGATTTTTCCCTTGCCGCACAGAAGAGATACTGCTTTCTCCAATAATATCATCACCTCTCATCAGCCGGGCTCTATCTCCCCTTGCTACTCTTCCCTCTAAAACAACAATACCCAACACTTTTGTTTTTTCAAAAGGAAAGCTTGCCAGTACTTTTGCTTTTCCAAAAATTTCTTCAACCAGGGCAAGTGCCTTCCCGTCTAAAACGTCTTGTAATTCACCAAGAAGCTCATAGATAATTGCATAATTTTTGGCAGGAACTTTCTCTGTTTTGGCAAGAAGCATCATATCTGGTTTTATAACAATGTTGAAACCAACAATAATACTTTTTGTGGATTTTGCTAAAAATATATCAGATGCAGCAATGTCTCCAGTTTTTTGTAAAACAACAACAATTTCTTTCGGCAGGGAAGCCTGAATTGCTTCCAAAGAACCAAGTGTATCTGTGATAAGAATAATAGAAAGTGCATTTTTATCGTGATGCATAACAGGGATGGCAGAAGCGGTAGGACTCCCAGCAAACTTTGAACTTTGAGCTCTCGCCCTGAGCGAAGCCGAAGGGTTGAACTCTGAACTTTTTTTGACAACACTTCCAACAGCAGGAACACTAGCAAATCCTAAAATCTCAACAGCATCACCAACCGTTGCAACATCTATATGCTTATTTTGATCATTGATCAGCGTTCGTACTTTCCCTTCTTTTCCATCTGTCACAATTGCATCACGAACATGAATGCTGCCATTTTTAACGACAATCGTTGCACGTGGTCCTACCTTTTGATCAAGCTTTGATTCAATAACAATTCCCTCAAAAACGGCATCTTTTGATCGTTGTCCAAACTGGTTTTGATGTATGTCAAACACCAAAAGAATAAGTTCTAAAAGTTCCACAATATTTTTATTTGTTTTTGCCGAAACTTCAATAATTGGAACATCTCCACCAAGGCCTTCGAGCATAACCCCTTCTTTGAGTAATTGCTGTTTTACTTTTTCTGGATTTTTATCGGGCAAGTCTGCTTTTGTTAACACAACAATAAAAGGAATTTTGGCTTCAAGTATTATTTTAATGCTTTCTTTAGTCTGCGGCATCACACCATCTGTTGCCGAAACAACCAAGAGTCCAATATCAGCGGCTTTTGCCCCTCGAGAGCGCATAGCAAAAAATGCTTCGTGCCCGGGTGTGTCTATAAAGGTTATACGACGTTTTACTTTTTCGTGCAAAACCTCAATACTTGAAGCGCCAATTTTCTGGGTTATACCACCGTGCTCTCTTTGGGCAATATTGCTTTTGCGAATTGTGTCTAAAAGTGTTGTCTTACCATGATCAACATGTCCGACAACAGCTACGACAGGAGGAAAAAATGCCGAAGGTTTTGTAACGCTTGTTGCAGTTTTTTTGGCCATACAGTATGAATTTTCAATTTGAAATTTTTAATTTTCATTGAAATCTAAATGTTTTAATTTTTAAACATTGAAAATTGAGATTTGATTTCAAATTTCGAACTGAAAATTGAAAATTATTTTTCACTTGCTGCTTTTTCTTCTTTTTCTTCCGAAGGCTCTTCTTTGCCTCGTATTTCAATCCTGTACCCTGTTAATTTTGAAGCAAGACGGACATTCTGCCCTTCTTTTCCAATTGCCAAAGAAAGTTGCATTGCTGGTACAATAACGTTGGCAACTTTTTCTTTTTCGTTAAGCTCAACCTGTAATTCTTTTGCTGGTGACAAGGCTTGGGCAACATAGCTTTTAGGAACATCTGTCCATTGAATAATGTCAATTTTTTCCAAACCTCCAAACTCTGCAATAATACTTTGTACTCGGACACCTTTTTGCCCAACACAACTCCCGACTGGGTCTATCCCTGACTGGTTTGAAAAGACAGCAACTTTTGCCCTGACCCCTGGCTCCCTGACAATACCTTTAATAACAACGCTGCCAGAGGAAACTTCCGGGACTTCCCTTTTAAATAACCCTTCAAGTAATCCATTACTTGCGCGAGAAACAATAACTTCTTCTCCTTTAATACCTTCACGAATGGCAAGAATGTGTACCGCAAGTCTTTGATTGAGATAATATTTTTCGTTGGGAATCTGCTCGCTTGGTGGCATAACGCCTTCTGTTTTCCCAATGTCAACGATAATATTGGAACCAGCAAATTTTAATACCATACCATTGAGAATGGTACCAACTCGCGTCTTATAATCCGAGACTATGGCTTCTTTTTCTTTCTCTCTTATTTTCTGGAGAATCACTTGTTTGGCGGTTTGGGCGGCAATTCTTCCAAAACCAGGAGGGGTGACATCTTCATCTTTATGAAGAATGTGAGCCTCTCCTGTATTTTGATTAAGCGTTGCAGAATATTCCTCAACTTCTATACCTGGGTGATCTTTTCTGTAAGCAGCAAGTATGGCGTTTTTTACTGTTTCTAAAACAACAGCCACATCAACACCTCGTTCGGTGGCAACCTGATTTAATGCTAAGGCAAACTCGCTTCTCTGTACTGCTGGCATGGTAGAAGCAAGTATAGCAGATTATATCTAAACGTTCAATACGCTTATGCTACTAACTTAACATGTTCTGCTTTCGGGCCTTTTTCACTTTGTGTTACATCAAATGTAACAGCTTGACCTTCTTGTAAACCATCGAATGTCACGCCTTCAAGACCAGTTGCATGAAAAAATACGTCTTTATCTCCCTCGTCTGGGGTAATAAACCCAAACCCTGCACGTAATGCTTTAATTTTACCTGTCATATCTTTTTCCTCCTTTCTTTTTTAAAATCACTTTGTAAAATATAGTATACCACGATAGACAAAATTTTGCAGAAACATTTTTTAAACCTATTCCTTTTTGACCTAGATCGTGCATACAGAAATATTGTATACTATTTATAATATTGGGGCTATGAAAAAATGTATTGTCTTCCTTTTCTGCATAGTTTTTTTTATCTTGCCTGCAAAAGCCAGGGCAGATGAAGGATGGATTATTGATAATTTCCAAAGCAACGTTACGATTGGGCAAGACGGCAAAGTACAAATTATTGAAACTATTGACGCTGATTTTGGATCTTTAGTAAAACATGGAATTTATCGGGACATTCCAAATATATATTACAGCGATAACAATGCAACAACGTATGCCGATATCCAAATAGCATCTGTCTTAAAAGATGGTGTCAGCGAGCCATACCAACAAAGTCAAAACGGCAATTTTTTACGACTCAAGATAGGTGATCCAAATCGAACATTTTCGGGAAGGGCAGAGTATAAAATAGCTTACGCTGCTACTGGCATTCTTAGGAGTTTTACTGACCACGATGAACTGTATTTTGATGTAACTGGCAACGGCTGGTCGGTGGCAATTACCAAAACTTCTGCAACAGTACACTTGCCGCAAAATGGCATAACCGGCGCGCTTTGTTTTGAAGGAGTACAAAATGCTACTGAAAAATGCACCGCCACAATTACATCACAGCAACAGGCAAACTTTTCTTCCACGCGAACTCTTCGACCCGAAGAAAACATGACGCTCATACTAGGGTTTACAAAAGGTATGGTGCCAATTCTCACAGTGGCACATCCAAGTAATACAACAATCAATGACACGTTAACACCATTTCTTTTGTTGGTAAATGTTGGAGGTTTTTTTGTGATAACTGTTTTTGGAATAGGTCTTGTGATGTTACTATTTATAAAATACGGAAGGGATCAAAAAGACCTTACATCAGATACTCTTGTTGCACAATATTCCCCTCCTGATAAGCTTCGCCCCGCCGAAGTTGGCACAATTCTTGACGAACGGGCAGATACATTGGATGTCTCGGCAACCATTGTGGACTTGGCGGCACGGGGATTTTTAACCATTACCGAAGAGGCAAAAAAATGGCTGTTTGGTTCGACTGATTATATTTTGAAAAAAAACAAAAAAAGTCCCGATGCCTTACTGCCCTATGAAAAACTGCTTTTAGAACGACTGTTTACCGATGGCGACACTATTAAAATTTCGGAATTGGAAACCAAATTCTACACTGATTTGGCTTTAGTAAAATCTGCACTCTATAGCGATGCTGTTAATAAAAAATACTTTAGCCAAAACCCGGAAAGTGTAAGGAGTAAATACATTGGCATTGGCGTTGCTTTGTTTATAACAGGCATTATTTTGTCCTTTGTTATTTTTCCGCTTCTGGGCATGTGGATTGGACTGGCAATACTCGGCTTAGCATTTATGATTATCTCCCGATATATGCCTCGCCGGACAACACTTGGACACCAAACATATGTAAAAATACTCGGGTTTAAACTGTTTATCGATAAGGCAGAAACCTACCGCCAGCAATTTTTTGAGCGGGAAAATATATTCAACGAAATCCTACCTTATGCCATTGTTTTTGGCAATACCGAAAAATTCGCCCAGGCGTTTAAAAATTTAGGAATAGAACTACCACAACCGACATGGTATATGAGCTCGCAGCCATTTAATCTAATTTTGTTTGGCACCACCATGAATCATTTTTCCAATTCGTTGACATCGGCTATTGCTGCTCAACCAACAAAAAACAGTTTTGTATCATCCGGAAGCGGGTTCTCCAGCGGCGGAGGATTCTCAGGTGGCGGCTTTGGTGGTGGAGGCGGCGGAAGCTGGTAAAAGACTTTATTGACAACAAGGTTAAACCTAGCTTACAATAGAAAGCGATGAACTCTTTATATATTATTTTAGGCATCTTAGGTATTCTGCTTTTGTGGGTAATGTTTGCCTATAACGGCCTTATTTCTCTGGTGAATCAGACAAAAAATGCGTGGAGCGATATTGATGTGCAACTCAAACGCCGATACGATTTAATCCCCAATCTTGTTGAGGTGGTAAAAGGTTATGCCAAACACGAAAAAAGTGTTTTTGAAGAAGTAACCAAAGCCCGAACAGCAGCAATGGGTGCACAGACTGTTGCCGACAAAGAAAAGGCGGAAAATATGCTTTCGGGGGCGTTAAAATCTTTATTTGCGGTTGCCGAGAATTACCCCACGCTTCGGGCATCGGAAAACTTTAGCAAATTACAAGATGCACTTACTGATACAGAAAATAATATTGAGGCTTCCAGACGATTTTATAACGCAAATGTCAGAGATTTAAATACAAAGATTCAGACCTTCCCAACTAACATTATTGCCAATATGTTTCACTTCCAACAGCAAGATTTCTTCCAAGCCTCTGATTCCGAAAAAGAAGCAGTCAAAGTCTCGATGTAATTTCTTTTACGAATTGATCCGGCGCCACAATAACAATCTTTCTAAAAGTTTTCAAACGAAGTAAATCACTATCTCCAGTTACAATATAATCGGCATGTGCCTCAACAGCTGCCTCTAATACCCTATTATCGTCTTCATCCTCCAAAATGTGAAGAGACTTGAGCGGTTGCACAATGTAAAACTTTTTTTCTATTATTTGTCTTACTCCTGATAGTTGAGATACAAATCTGGGGAACTTTTTATTGATAACCTCATGTAACTCTGCTAACAAAATGAGCGATGTAACAAATGTTATATTTTCTTCAAAAAGTAGTAAAAATACTTCTCGCGGTTTTCCTCCAAAACCTATTGCAGAAATAAGAACGTTAGTATCCAGTACTGCCTTAACGTGGATTTTTACCGTGCCGATACTCATATACGATATCGTCAATCTGTTTTTCGCTTGTAATCCCCATTTTTTTTACTGCTTTTTCTCCTGCTTTAAATATTTGATTCAGTTTTTCTCGATCGCCAATATATGTACGTAAAGCTTCACGAATAAGCTCGCTCCTGTTTCGGTATTCCCTTTTAGCCGTTTCATCAACTTTTTTTACCAACTCTAATGGCAACGCTATATTAAATGTCTGTGTCTGCATATACAATAATTGTATAGATTATGTATGTATTTGTCAAGCATTAAAGGTAAAACTATTACACCAAAATAGAAATGTCCGCCTTTAGCAAATTAGAAACGTCCGCTTTCTAAACAAAAGAAAATGCTACAGTAGTGCCCTGCCCCCACCTCATATGGTTACCTCTGAAGAACAATATCGATTTACCATTATCACA
>OBEQ010116867.1_pt1 | contig 20735 bp, 15 predicted proteins | sample 1670901 | NCBI WGS metagenome assembly OBEQ01 (sample SAMEA104232315, study PRJEB22302) | groundwater metagenome | biome: forest; feature: aquifer; material: groundwater | place: USA | collected 2011-08-07 | depth 5.4 m
CAATAACCGTCCGAGAAAATGTCTTGGCTTTAGAACACCCATCGAAGCTTGCCTGGATGAGTGCTGCACTTAATCATTGAATGTAGGCCCTCAATTTTCCCTCCCGCTTGCTATTGCTAGCACAACGCTTTCGGCAACTAAAGGGTACCTCTCTAAATGGATTCTGTCGCCGAGGGCGAGCGAGCAGGGCGCGGACTTCCGTCGTAAATCGTACCGCGCCCCGGGATTCCGGCCCGCTTCAGGATTTCGGGATCATCTTCTCCATATAGATCCTCGGCACCGCGCCGCCCTTCGCCTTATCCAGATAGGGCGCCAGCTTCACTCGCAGGTCGCCGTCCTTGAGCATCAGGCATTGGGCCGCGGGATCAAAGGGTCCTTCCCACGCGCACTCGTCATGCCGGAAGATTTGGGAGAACTGCACCTTCGTCCATTCCAAAGGCGTCCAGCCGGTGATCGCGCCGCAAGACTTCCCCGCTGCATACAACTCCTGCCCTCCCATCGGTTCCAGGTAGTCCTCCTGGAGGAAAATGGGACGGCATCCTTCCGTTACGGCCGAGTCGAATTCAGGCAATGCGTGTTTGATGAATGCCATCGCGCCGCGATACGGAATGATTCCATAAGATGGCGGGAAGCCGTCGCTTCGCGGTTTCGGACCCAGTTGCCCATCCGGCGCCGTGAGATAGTCGAGGGTATCGCCGGTTCCGGGAAGAAAGTCCGAGGGAACGGAAACCGATGGCGCCTTTTCGGCATCCTGCTTCGCCATTTTTTCCGCCTTGAGGAACCTGTCCGGCGGGGAGGGAGGGAAAAAGGAATTGAGCTTCATATAGGCATCCCCGGCTTGGAGGATCAGGCATTCATCAGCGTCCATGGAATGCATGATGCCGCACCCTCCCGTGCTCCCGCCGAACAGCTTCAAAGATTCAATCGGCTACAACAGGGATGTATCCAGGCGGGTGATCCCATCGCAGGCCGTTTGGATCCGGAATAGCCTTTGCCCGGGTCCGGGCCGGAGATAATCCGCTTCATAGGTCCCGCCGTCGCAGGCGGATTTACCCAGGGCGGTGATGGGTTGCTCATGCGTGATACGAAGATCCATGCCTTGTCACCGGATATGGTTATAGACGATCGGGTAAGGCGGTCCTTCGGTGGCCGAGTCCATGATCAGGGACTTGGGATACGGAAGCAATTGTCCGGGCGTTACTATGGATATCACGGAATCCCGATGCAAAGGGACGACGACCTTCCGGGTACCGGGATCGGCCCCAGGGGTATGCGCCGGAGGCGTTTCCGGGGAGGTTTGGCAGCCTGCCCAGACAAAGGCGGCGCAAATCGTCATTAATCTCAAATCAACCATGATTCCTGTTCCTTTTTCCCACTACCGACCGCCAGGCCCCAAACTCCGAGCCTCCGGAGCCATGCCCAACGGTTGGTTACCAGGGAAATACCAAGGAATATGGTGGTGGACGAGCACCATTGCAAATGGTCCTTCCATAATGACACTAATGGGGTAGATTAGGCCGATGCCGGCCGATTCACTACTTGGGGAACCTAAACCACTACTTGTTGAGCCAGTCCAGGGCTTCTTCCAGGCTTTCCACGATCAAGATCCGCAAACCGCGGTTGTAGGCCGTGTCTTCCAGCAGTTTCTTCACCTGTCCGGACTGTTGGATCAGGGCGATCCGCAGGCCGGCCAGCTTTTTCGCGGCGTATTCGCCGATGACGTATTCTCCCATGATGCCGAGGACGATATCGGCATCACGGATGTCGACCAGGCATTTTTTCACCTCGGGATGCCTGCCCAGGCTCTCAAAAAGTGAGTCGATGAGAATCACAACATCCCCGCGTTGGAAGGCGCCTTTGCAGATTAACTCGCACCTATCCTCTACGACGGAGAAACGGCTGTTGGAAGAGATTTCTTTTTCGGGATGTCGTGATGTCATGGGCTTCGATGAAAGTATAGGTAATGGCGTTTGTTCTATCAATAGAACACATGCATCCGGCTTAATCGGTACCTTTGCAACCCAAGGCTGAAACACATTGCAAGACAGACAAACCATCGCGGAAAACATCAGACGCTTGATCCAGAAGAAGATCAAGAAGGGCGAATTCAACAGCATCGAGAATTTCGCCATCTCGACGGGCATCCAGAAGTCGCTCCTCAGCCGCATCCTCAATCTCAAAGCCGACCCAAGGCTCAGCTCGCTGAACAAAATCGCTTTGGCTCTGGAAGTTCCCGTATCCGATTTGGTACGATCCCGCCGTTGAGGCAACGGGCGGGAGGCAACGGCCTCCGAAGCAGCGGGCGTTAGTGTTTCTTATGGTGGGTGAAGGCTTCCTTAATCTTGTGCCCCGCGTCCTTCAATCCCTTTTCGACTTTGTGCGCGGCGTTTTCAATGCCGTGCTCAACCTTTTTCTCGGCATCCTTGACGCCATGCTCGATTTTTTTCTCGGCAGTCTTCACGCCGCTCGCAACGGTCTTCGCAGCGCCGGCCACGCCTTTTCCTATCGTCTTGGCCTCGTCCTTGACGAAATGTCCCACGCCTTTCGCGACGGTTTCCACATTTTTGCCGACGGTCTTCGCGGCGGTTTCGACATTTTTACCTACGGTCTTCGCGACGGTCTTCACTTCTTTTCCGACCGTCTTGGCGCCGTCCTTTATGGCTGCGCCCACATGGCCGTGCTTCAAATCATTCCCGACATTCTTGGCGCCTTCCTTGGCATTGTGGGCGAAGTCCTTGGCGCCATTCTGGGTATTATTGAGTACGCCTTTGGCTCCATTTGCAAAGTTATTACCCACGCCCCTGACGGTATCCGAGACATCCTTACTCATGTTCTTGACTCCACCGGTGACGTCATCGATGGTTTTGTCCAAGTCCTTGCTGCGGATGCCGGCTTTGTGCGCGAGGCTCTTCGCACCGCTATCGACCAGGTCGGCGCCTTTATTCACCACCTTGTCCTTGATGTCCATGAAAGCCGTCACCGAATTGTTCGCGCCGTCGATCCCGGTTTGGGCGACCTGGTTAAGTCCTCCCATTACGTCGCCGTTTTGGAAATCTTTTTTGATTTCGCCGCCGTGTTGGTCAACGGCCTTACCGATACCGTTCCCTACGGTTTCGCCCACGAAACTTCCGACCATGCCCCCAACAACCGTTCCTCCCGGGCCCAGCGCCGAACCTAGGCTTCCGCCAATCGCTCCGCCCGCGATTCCACCGATGTTGCCGCCCAGCGTCGCTCCGTGATTGCCCGCCGTCCCGTAGAAACCGTCCTTCAGATTTTGGCCGACATTCCCGCCTTGCGCTCCGGCTCCTCCGGCGGCGGATCCGGCCGCTCCTCCGAAGGCGCCTCCCAAGGCGCGTCCGATTCCAGCCCCGCCAGGTATGATGGAGCCAAGCGCGCCTCCTATCGCGCTTCCTGCGACGCGTCCGCCTTCACCGCCCGCGGTGGAAGCTGCGGTTTGCTTCGCGATGTCCTTCGCAGACGGTCCGGCTTGGTTATCCATCTGCGACAAATCGGGATCCTGGGCCGGGCTCCAGGCATTCATGGTATCGGATGGCATGAGGCTTGATTGATTCATGGATTCGGGCGCCATTTGCGTCGAATCGTATTGAGTCGAAGGATCGGCCATCTGGGTCGAGGGATCCGCAAACTGGGCTTGGGTATCCTGGAAGTTACCTATGGGGGAACGGTAGGCTGCTTGCGGGGTGGCCATTCCCGAAGCGGCATCGGAGGCTCCGGCCATTTCCGTGGGTAAAAGACTTGCCGCACCCGCCATGCCCATACTTGCAGCCTCTCCGGCGACCGCTCCTGCACCTCCCATGCCCATGCCGGCAATAGCTCCACCGCCTCCCATTATGGGGTTGCGCAAGGCCGGCAAGGAACTCAATCCGGGCTTATTCATTAATGGCAACGTCGTTGCCATCTTGGCTGCATTCCCAATGCCGCCTTTGGATGCAAAGCCATCTTGAATAGACTTCGGGTTCACGGGGATATTGGAGTTCAACCTGGAACTTCTGATTTGCATGGGAGTCGCCTCGAATGGAGTATCGTGGAAAATAATCCTCCGGGTGCCCGAATAGGCTTGTTCAGGGGAAGAATCGACCGGTGGATTACGCTAAAAATCCGCAGATGAAGTTGTTTTGGAATTAAAAGGAAAAAACCTCCTTCCCATCCTAAAAAAGCGATGTTGCCGGCATGTTAGGGATTACAAAGAACCGTGAATCTGAGTTCCCCCCAGGCTTGGCCCCCGGTCGTTAACTTCGCCGTTACCCTGCAGGCACGAATCCGGTCAGGCGCAGCACCGGAATTCCCGCGGACCGGGATGCCCCCAGATCCGCAGCGAACTCCGCCTTCCAATCATTGTGGCCTTCATGGTCCTGGAGAAGCTGGCTGACGCGCCAGGTATCGGGAACGCCGGTTTCCTTTTCGATTACGGTATGCCGCAAAGCGCGGCCTTCGGGATCGAGGCGGAACATGCCGTGGTCGGTGCGGTATTCCTCCAACGCGGTCCGTAATCGATCTTCGTTCCAGGGCGCGTCGGGGCCGCCTGCCAAGGAGGCCATGGACGGCGCTGCGGTGGATGACGCGCCTTCGCCCAAGCCTTCGGACAAGGCTTCGAATGCCCCGGCGAAATCGTAACGCGGGAGGCACGCCAGGAAGCTGAAGACCCGGGCGCGGATGGCCAAGGTAAAGGCCTTTTCGTCCAGGGTGATGTCCCGCTCGGCGGCGCGCGCGGCCTCTTCGGCCCCGGGCGGCAAGGGCTCGGAGCGTTCGACGGGTTTGTAGTCGGGATCCATGAGCCGTTCCCACTCTTCCAGCAGACTGGAATCCACCCGGCGCACCAGATCTCCGAAGAAGGCCTCCATCTCCCGCACCGGATCGGTCTTGTAGGCCTCGGGGATGGTATTGCCCAGCACCTTGTAGACGCTGTTGAGATGGCGGAGCAGCAGGCCCTCTGATCGTTCCAGGCCGTACCGTTTGATGTACCCGGAAAAGGTGTAATAGCCCTCCAGCATCTCCCGCGCGATGGACTTGGGGCGGATGTTGCCGCCGCCCACCCAGGGATGCTTTTCCGTGAACGCGTTGAAGGTGTCGTAGATGAAGTCGCGCAGGGGCTTGGGATGCTCCATGGCGTCCAGCTCGGCGATGCGCTGATCGAACTCCACTCCCGCGGCCTTGAGCTCGTTCATGCGCTCGGTCTTGAGCATGTCCAACTGGCGGCGCAGCACCAGATCCGGATCCTCCAGAATCGACTCCACCAAGGTGAGCAGGTCGAAGGGATGCTCCGGAGCCTCCTTGTCGAGCAGGCGCAAAGTGTCCAGCAGGTACAGGGAAAGGGTCTGATCCATGGAGAAGTTCTGCTGCAGATCCACGTTCACCCGCAGCTTGGGCCCGACGCCGCGATCCTTGGCTGGGGTAATCTCCACGATACCCCTCTCCACCAGGGAGCGGAAAAGCTGGAAGGCGCGCTTCTTGTGCGCGGTCTTGTCCTTGGCGCTTTCGTGGCTGTCCGTGATCAGTTCGCGCATGGCGCGGCATCCATCTCCTGGACGGCCCAGCACGTTGAGCAGCATGCCGTGCGTCACCTGGAAGCGGGACACCAGGCGCTCAGGCGAGGCGGTGATGAGCCGTTCGAAGGTACCCTTGTCCCAAGGCACATAGCCTTTTTCCGGCGGCTGGCGCTTGACGAACTTGCGTCCGCTCTGGGCGGTCTTGGCGGCCAGCTTGAGATTGTCGATCACGTGCTCCGGCGCCTGCGCGGCCACGAAGCCGGCGTCGTCGAAACCCTTGCGGCCGGCGCGCCCGGAGATCTGATGGAAGTCCCGCGCAGTGAGGATGGCCGTCTTCTCCCCGCTGTACTTGCACAGCTGCGTGAACAACACGGTGCGGATGGGAACGTTGACGCCCACGCCCAAAGTGTCCGTGCCGCAGATGACCTTGAGCAGGCCCTGCTGCGCCAGCTTTTCCACCAGGATGCGGTACTTGGGCAACAGGCCCGCATGATGCAGGCCGATGCCCTGGCGCAACCAGCGCTTGAGATCCGGGCCGTAGGGGCTGGTGAAACGGAAGCCTTCCATGGCGGAGGCCAGCGCGGCCTTCTCCTCCTTGGTGCAGAGGTCGAGGCTGGTGAAGCTCTGGGCGTTGCGCGCCGCGTCCGCCTGGGTGAAATGCACCACGTACACCGGAGCCTTGCCCTCGTTGGCGAAATGCAGTACCGTTTCCGCCAGGGCCGTCTCGCAGTATTGGAACGCGAGCGGCACCGGCCGATCCTGGGACTTGACCGTGACGGTGGGCAGCCCGGTTGATTTCGTCAGCGCCGCTTCGAAGAACACCGTCTCGCCCAAGGTGGCGGACATGAGCAGGAAGCGCGCCTTCTTGAGCGTCAGCAGGGGTACCTGCCACGCTACCCCGCGATCGCGATCGCTGTAATAGTGGAACTCGTCCATCACCACGTCCCGGATGGGGCAATCCTCCCCTTCGGAAAGGGCCATGTTGGACAGGATCTCGGCGGTGCAGCAGAGAATGGGCGCGTCCCGGTTGACGGTGGCGTCTCCGGTCGAGAGGCCCACGTTCTCGGGGCCGAACTCCTTGCACAAAGCCATCCATTTTTCGTTTACCAACGCCTTGATCGGGCAGGTGTAGACGGAACGGCGGCCTTGCGCCAGGGCCTGGAAATGCAGGACCGAGGCCACCAGGGATTTGCCCGAACCCGTGGGCGTATTGAGGATGACGTTCTTGCCCTCGAACAGTTCCAGGACCGCGGCCTCCTGGGCCGGATAGATGGAGAGGCCGCGCAGGGCCGCCCAATCCAGGAAGGAGGTCAGGAGGAAATCGTTGTCGTTGCGGTAGTCCTGGGGGAGGGTTTCCAGGATGTCTTTGAAAGTCGTGTGGGAAGGGGGCATTGGGGGTAAAGATAGGATGAGAAAGAAGTCAAAATGAAAAGTGAAAAATGAAAAGTGAAAAATGGGGAGGAAGTGGGGCGCCTCTGGCTTACGGCAGGGCGTTCGCTGGCGCTTCCAAGGGGTCGGTAAGCGCCCAAGGATGGCGCGGCGCGGGAGCGGAGCAGACCCGGGGCGACTCGGAGAGGATTAGCCGCCCCACTGGAGCGCACCCAAGTGCCCCAAACTCCGACTTCACACCATTTTACGGCGCGAAGCGCCTAGCCAAACTTTTCATTTTTCATTTTTCATTTTTCATTTTACCATAGCCTTGGCCTTGCCTTGGCTTAGTCTATCGTCGCCTTGGTCTTCGTCTTGGTCACGGCCCCGCCGGTGGCGTTGAGGACGTTGCCGATGCCGCTGCCGTCGATCCCGTTCAGCCAGATGGAGACGGCGTGCCGGATCTGCACTCCCGCGGCCGCCGGAGCCTCGATGGCATGGTCGTCCTGGATGGGTCCGGCGCGAAAGGCGCAGTAGACGCCCAGGCCCCAGGCCTCGTGGGTCTTGACGTTGTCCGCCACCTTGTAGGAGGCGTAGCCGTTGACGCCGTCGTGGGTCCAGTCCGCCTGGGTAGGAGGATCGTAGGGCAACTCCGACTGGTAGAAGTGCACGCGGCCGCCGTCCCCGTTCCACAGGGTCTGGTATTCCTGGAAATGCTCGACGAAAAGCCCGTACCAGGTCACGCGATCCCCATTCACCACCAGACCATTGCGGGCCGTGTTGAAGGTCCAGCCCACGCCCGCGCCATGGTCCGCGCGCCAGATCCAGAGATGATCCCCTATCACGTCATTGCTGTGGATGACCACGGCCGAGATCGCCGATCCGGGCCGGCCCCCGCCCACGCGGATGTGCACGTCGTTGATCGCCGTAGGGTCCGCGGAATGATCCTGGCCCGCCGCCGCCGGATTCCCTACCTGCAGCAGCACGGGGGATTCCACGGGGCCGGCGTCGATCAACAGGCCCGCGAGCTTCACGCCGTCCACGTCCGCCACGGTAACTGCCGAGTTACCGTTGTCCGGCACCAGGGTCGCCATGCCCAGGCCCAAGACCACCGTGCCCGGCCGGGTGATTCGCAGGGCTTCGGACAGATGGTAGATGCCGGGGGTTAAGATCAGGTGCTTGCCCGCCGCCAGGGCGGCATTCAGGGAAGCCGCGTCGTCGCTTTCCGGATGCGCGATGTGGAAGAGATCGATGGAAAGGACCTCGCCCGCCGAGGGTCCCTTGGCCCAGCTGGTTCCGGAGGCATCCGTCCGAACCACGGGAGCCAGCACGCAGAATTTCCCCGCCTTGTCCACGAAGAGGAACGGCTTCTCGCGCACCTTGGGCGTCAGCGCGATCACGGTGAAGGGTTTGCCGGGCCATGCGGTCGCGGGAGCGTTGACCACGCCGGTGAAGGCCATGTTCCAGACGCCGCCCGACCAGGAGCCCATCTCCGCGTTGCGGGAATACCATTGCTGCTGCGATCCGGATACGACCTGGTTGTCGATTTTGGAATCCGCGATGAAGCCGCCGCTGGCCCAGCCGCCCATGGAGAGCGCCAAGGATCCTTTCACGTGCATGCGGCGGAAGGAAGCGCCTTGCGAAACCGCCCAAGTGTCCACGGCCCCGGAAGCGGTGGGAATAACGGACAGGTTCTCGCACGCGCGCCAGAATTCGATGGTCACGTTGTTGTTGGCGGTAGTGGCCATGGAACGCACCGATCCGGTGATGGCGACATCGTCCGGTACGGAGCCCAGGCCCAAGGCCTGCACGTAATAATCCACGTCCACGTTGAGGGAATAAGCGCCGGGCTTGAAGAGCAGGGCCCAACGCTCGGTGCCGAATTGCGCCGCCTGCGCCGCATGGATGCCGTCGATGCGCGCCTGCATGGAAGCCATGGGCATCGCCGGATCGAAGACCACGACGTTGGGGCCGAAGTCCGGATCGGTGAGCGGGCCGAGGGTGATGGGATAGTCGCCGGCATAAGACGTAATCGCCTGGGCGCTGGGAGCATAACCGGGCTTGTAGGCCTGCAACCAATCCCCGGCCGCGGCGGAAACCTTGCCTGCCCCCGCCGTGCGTTGCTGCTCCGTGATCCGGCCCGCTTCCGCCGGTTGTGCCGCTTCCCTCCCTCCTGCCCTTCCAATCGATCCCATCGGATAGCTCGACACCGCATCGCCCCTGCGGATGCGGATCCACAAAGGCCGGGCTGCGAGTTTTGCCATATCGAAGGGGAATACGTTCACGCCCGCATGCACGGTTCCGCGGTAGACGCGGGCCACCCGCGCGCCCCGGAGATCGTGGAGGGTGACCTCAACGATCGCGTCCGATCCGGCTTCCAATAGGAACCGATTCCCTTCGGACCGGATCGATTCCCGATGGAGCGTTTTCCCCGGGGCGGCGATGCCGATGGCCTTGCCCGTAAAATCGAATCGCCCGTCCGCGCCGGTGGTATCGGCCAGGCGGGCGGCGAGGAGTTTCACCACCGCGCCTTCCAACGGCTTGCCCGCATTGTCGACGACCTTGCCTGTCAAGGTCACGGCCTGCGCCTGCGCGCACGGGACAGCGGCCGCCAAGGCGAAGCCCAGGCCGGCCAGAAACGACTTTGTATTCACGGCACCACCCGTTGAAAAGAACAATCCTGTTCCGATGAATATCCGCGCGGGCCCATGGAGTGCATGCGCCTACGGCTGAAAATGCCCCCGCATTCGATGGATGCGCCTACGGCCGTAAATGCGTAAATGCCCCCCCGAGCTTGTGCAGCCAATCTAAGGAGGGGTGTAATCGCGTGCGGGAGGAGGCTTGATCGATGCGGGGTCAAAACGGCTCCAAAATACCCCGGATGGAACCAAAACGGTTGAACCTCCGGGCCGGGAAATACCACCCGTGGTTTTCAGCGGAGAATGGGTTTCCTAGCGCCGGATGGAAGATTCGCGAGACGCTTCAGCGTTTGACGGACCGTTCGCGGGAGGTGAAACTTGCCAGGGCTTCCCGTAAATCGATCAGCTTGGGAGGTTTGCTCAACAGCCTGTCCACGTTGGCGGGCATATCGCCCTCCGCCAATAGGCTCTGCCCCCAACCCGTCAGCAGGATGACCGGCGTCGCGGCGGAAGCCGCTTTCACCGCCGCCGCGACTTTGCGGCCGTCGACATAGGGCATTCCCAGATCCGTCATCACCACGTCGAAGGGGACCGGGGATTTCAATCCGGCCAGGAAGACATCGATGCCCGCCTGCCCGCCGTCAGCGACGACGATATCATGCCCGTCCATCTTCATCGTGTCCTGAAGCACCTTGGCCACCAGGGGATCGTCGTCCACAATCAGGATGCGCAGGCGCAGGGACGCTTCGGCCGCCTTGGGAGTCCGGGCTTCCGGCGCCAGATCCTCGGCGATAGGGATCAGGAGCCTCATCGTCGTGCCCTTGCCCACGGTGCTGTCGATTTCCAGATCGGCTCCGTGGCGCTCGGCCACGCCGTACACCATGGCCAGGCCCAGGCCCGTACCGCGTTCGCCCTTGGTGGTATAGAACGGTTCCAGGCAGCGGCGCCGCGTCTCCTCGTCCATACCGGCGCCGGTGTCGGAGACCTCGACCACCACGCGCTTGTGATTATCCTTTCGGGTCCGCAACGTCAGCGTACCGCCCTCCGGCATCGCGTCGAAGGCATTGAGGAACAGATTGGTCAGAGCCTCGCGGATCTCCCCTTCCACGGCCATCACCCAGGGCGCATCCGGCGCCAACTCCGTCTTGATCTTGATGACGATGCCGCGCTGCTGGGGCGTGTCGTACCAGCGCGCGCGCGTGAGATCGATGACCTGCTGGAGGCTTTTGTTGATCTGCACCGGGACCAGTTTCATGCGCGGCTCCCTTTGACGGGAGAATTCGCGCATGCGCGCCACCGTCGCGGAGACGTCTTCGATGGCATGGGCGATGGTCTGCAACTGCTCGCGCGATTGCGGACTGATCTGGGTTTCCCGTTCCAGGATGGACTCGGTATACAAGGCGGCCGGGGAAATCGCATTGTTGATGTCGTGCGCGATGCCGCTGGCCATCTGGCCCAGGGCGCGCAGGCGCTCCTGTTCCATCACCGCCTGCTGTGAACGGCGCAAATCCTCATACGCCTGTTGCAAGGCGCCGTAGAGATGGGCCTGATGGGCCGCCAGGGCGGCGTGATCGCTGAGCTGGCGGAGGAATTCCCGATCGATGCGGGTGATGTCGTCCGGCACGCGCCGCGCCGCGATCAGGACGCCGAACACGCCGCTGTCCACAATCAGGGGCGAAAGCACGATGGCCCTGAGGCCGCGGTCGGCGAGGCCTTCCGCGAACGGATGCTTGATGGCGGAGATGTCCGGTTCGTACACCAATTGCCCCCGCACGCAGCGATCCAGACCGCTCCCGTCCACGGGAATCTTCGCATGGGCCGTCAGTCCAAGTTCGACCGCCATCGGCCCCGATCGGCCGCCCACGCCCGTTACGGTCAGAAGGCCGGCGCCCGCATCGTAGCGGCATACGCAGATGAAATCAACCGGTAGGTTATCCTCCAGGGCTCCCAACATCACCTGGAACACGCTGGTCAGATCGAGGCGTTCGCCGATGGCGCGCGTGATCTGGTTCAGTAGTTCCATGCGCGACAATTGCTCCTGGATCTGGGTGAGCATGTGGTTGAAGGCGTCGGTGAGCAGGGCCAGCTCCCCAGTCCCCATGGAACGCGCGCGCACGGAATAATCCCGGCGATCGGACACGGCCAGGGCGGTTTCCGCCAAGGCCAGGATGGGCTGGGAAATCTGTTTTTGCAAGGCCCGGGAAAGCACGAATGCCAGCAGGAAGGCCAGGCCTCCCACCACCACCACTACCGTGCCGTACAGCCGGAACCGCTCGGTCACGGCGTTCAGGTCCGATTTCACGTACAGGGTTCCCAGGCGCTTGTCGTTCTGGATCACGGGCTCGTAGCCTTGCAGAAAGCCGCCGCCGAAAAGATATCCGTCCTTCGCGGTACCGGCGGGAAAATCGGAAGCAGCCCTATCCTTGGGATAGGTGGAGAAGAGACGGCCCTGGGCATCGTAGAGGCCCGCTTCCGCGATGTGCTTTTCGGCCTTGAGGGCGGAAAGGATCTCCTCCGCGCCCCGCTTATCCTGGAAGGCCAGAACGGCCGTGCTGTTGTCCGCGATGATGGCGGCCACGGTGGACAGTTGCCGGACCATGGAACTGCGGAAGGTGAAAAACTCGTAGGCGAAGAATCCGGCGCAGGTCAGCGCCAACACGCTCGCGCTCGTGACCAGGATAATGGCCATCAAGCGCTGTTGCAGGCGCATATTCTTCATGGGCACGGAATCAGTTCCTCCCCGGGACGGAGACTTCCGCGAGCCGGAGCAGCTTGGAACTGACGCTGAGTCCCGCGCCCTGGACCTCCTCCAGGTTGATGCGGAGACGGATCTTCCCGCCATCGGTCACGAAGTCCACCATCCCCCCGTGCCGGAAAAAGGGCTCCGATTCACCCACGGTCAGGACGTGCTTCTGCTTGAGATAGCCCAAGATGGCCTCCATGCGCATCGCCTCCGAAGGGCTGACGAAGAGGACCTGGCATTCCTTCACGTCCTCGATCTTGTGGAACCGCCGCACCTGGATGGGGCGGTTGTTGACCTTCTCGCCCCGCACCACATCATCCAGATAGGCGTTGAAGGGATCGTCGCCGAGAATGCCCACCACCAGGGGCGCACTCGAATCCGGGAACACGCTGTCCGGCCAAACCACGAACTGGGCGAAGTTGAAAAGGAACACGGCCTTGACGCGATGCTCGCGATCGGGTTCGCCCTGCGCCAGAAGAACGGAGGCGGAGAACAGCAGGACCGTGAAGGCTCTCAGAAGCGCCATGAGATCCTACCGGTTGCGGAGCGGGGTATTTCCTGGCTGTTCGTTCCGTTGGCGAATTCCCGATGCCTTTCCTCCGCAAGGTTCTGTCCGTACACGGAGATGCGCAGGCCGCGGCGCTCCCAGACCACGCCCAGGTCGAAGGTGGCATAGTACGGCACCACGGGATTGGGCAATTCGGAAACGTACCGCGCTGCGGCGTTCACCTCGAATCCGCCGGGAAGATCCATGCCGGTCTGGACGTTGAACTGGTGCCCGGGATCATTGCCCTGGGAGCTGGACTGCGTGATGGCCGCGTGCCCGGGTTTCGTCCAGAATTCCTCCTGGAGATAGGTGTACCCGCCATGAACCCGCCACCATGGGGTCGCTTGCACGCTCCCCGAGAGCTCCGCTCCGCGAACCTCCCCCGTGGCCCCATTGGTGAGAACGAAGACGGCGGGATTGGCGGCGCTTCCTTCCAGGATGCGCAAGTCGTCATACCAATTGTAAAAGGTGGCCAAGGAGAGGGAAATGTTCGGCCTCGGTTTGAGCCTGTACCCCACTTCGTAGGCGGTGAGGATTTCCGCCATGAAGTCCGGACCGCCTGCCAGCAAGGGCGGGACAGGCGGGGCGGGCACGAAGAATTCCGCGTCGATGCGGCTGGGCGAACGCACCGCCCGGGAAACCGCCCCCCAAATGGTCTGGCGATCGTCCGGAGTCCAAGCCAGCCGCGAGGAGGGCATGACTTCCCATCCCGAATAATCGTTGTGCTCCAGCTTGGATCCCAAAGTCAGCTTCACCCGTTCGGGGAAAATGGTGATTTGGTCTTCGATGAAGCCGTTGAACAGCTGCAGGATTTTGTGGGCCGGCAGGAACGCCAATACTTTACTGTTCGTCACTTCGTCCTGCATGATCCGGTAGCCGCCTCCCCAGATGAAGGCGTGGCCCCACAGCATCGGCAACCGGTGGTGGAAATCGAAATCGTAGGTCTTGAGATCCTCGCCGAACTGATTGGGGATGTCCCTCGCCTCGCGATCGAAGTAGGCCTGCAAGGCAAGATCGGACGCCGAGGAATCGTTACGCGTCCATCGCGCGATCAGGTATTGGCCGTCGGCCGTGGTGTTCAGCGTTGCGTAATTTCCCGCCGACATATTGCCCATCAGCGTAAGGCGATTGACGGGATTGGGGAGATAATCCATTCGCATCCCTCCCTGGGTGAAGTCCCAACCGTTCTTGCCGTCTCCGCCCCCCAGGGTATCCGTGCTATTGAAATCCTGTCTCTGCCCATTGACCCGGTAAAAAACCCTTGGACCCGGTTTGCCGCCGTAGCGCACATCCGCCGCATCCTGGATGGAGGCGCCCGCATCCGCTCCCACCAGGCCCCCCAGGGTGTATTCGGCCCCCTTGGTGACGATGTTGATGACGCCGTTGACGGCATTCGCCCCCCACAGGGTCCCTCCCGGTCCACTCACGACCTCGATGCGCTCGATATTGTCCAACGGCAGGTTCTGCGCATCCCAGAACACGCCGGCGTACAGGGGCGTGTAGATGCTCCGGCCATCGACCATCACCAGCAATTTATTCGACGTGCTCATGTTCATGCCGCGCGCGGTGATGGCCCATTGCCGCGCGTCCATCTGCGCCACCTGAAGGTTGGAGGCCAAGCGCAGGACCTCGGGCAGGCTATGCGCACCGGAACGACGAATGTCGTCCTGGGTGATGACCTGGACCGCGGAAGGCGCCTCAGCCAGTTTTTCCGGTTGTTTGGAAACCACGGTGACCTTGATATCCATCAACTCTTCCAGACTCAGCTTTTTGAGTTCAAGGGGAGTAGGCAGGGTATCCGGTTCATAAGCCCAGGAAAATTGATTGGCGATAGCCATGGCCAAACCGAAAATGACCCGGTGCTGAAACTGCTTCCGCCCGACAAAAAACATGACTCAGCCTCCTTTGGACTGACCGGAATCCCTTCCTAACTAATGTATTCCGCATACCAAGACAAGGACGGCGAGGCCGGTTCCGAAAACTCCTTGGAGCCGATTGCAAAGTCGGTTTTAACCGTTCCATAGCGACCTCGCCGGAGTTTGGGTCGAAAACCCGGCCCTACCCTATCGCCGGGGCGGGGAAAGCCCCGCGAAACCGGGATGCCAAGCCCCGCCGGACGGGTCCGGTGCTATATTGACCGCCGGGTGGAGGGGGCACAGGAGATTTCCATGGGCCATCCTTTTTTATGTTCCGTCTTTCCATTCCTGCTCGGCTTCGGCGCCGCCGGTCCGGTCCTCGCGCAGGACTACGGTTATGCCCAGGGCGACGTGCCCGTGGCCATCGCCAACGCGGGCGCCAAGGTCCTTCCCGTCCTCATCCTGCATCCGGAAACCGGCAAGGCCCTGGGCCTGTGCGACGGCGTGGCCGCGGACGCCCAGGGTAACGTCTACGTTTCCGAGCCCGGCGCCCACAGCATCTACAAGGTCGATACGCAGGGAAAGGCCTCCGTGTTCTATTCCGGCCACGGGGATTCGCCCAACGGCCTGGAGTTCGACAACCAGGGCCGCCTGCTCGCCTGCGTCAAGGACGCCATCCTCAGATTCCGGCCGGACGGGACCCCGGACACCGTGGCCGCGTCCGGCAACGGCATCGCCTTCAAGGCCCTGGACGATATCACCATCGGCTCCGACGGATCGATGTTCGTCTCCAACCTCACCGCGGGCAAGACCGTGTTCCACGTGAGCGCGGACGGCAAGACCGTTATCGCCAACACCACGGTGGCGACTCCGGACGGGGTGGAATGGCTGGAGGAGAAGAAGATCCTCTACGTCTCCGATCGCAACGCGACCACCACCTGGCAGTTCGACGTGGCCCCGGACGGATCCCTGTCCAACAAGCGCGGCTACGTGACGGACATCCCGGGAGCGGCGGGAATCACCATGGATGAAAAGGAGGACGTCTTCATCGCCGGGTTCAGCCAGGGCGCGGTGCATCTCTACTCGCCCGGAAAAAAAGATCCCTTCCTCGGGCATATCCTGGTCAAGGGCAGCCCCACCCCCACGGGCAACGACGCCAACCAATGCTTCGGCGGACCGGATTTCAAGACCCTGTACATCGCCGGCAACGGCGGGCTCTTCAAGATCGCCCTGAACGTGAGGGGCCGTAAGCGTCCCGGCGCGTCCATCGCGATCTTGGCGGACGGCCGCGGTTTTCCGGGCGCATCCGGACGCGCGCTCCAAGACGCAAGCCGGGCGATGGCGGACGCATTTTCCTCTTCGTCCTTCCGCTTCGCCGGTCCGTCCCTGGTTATCTTTTGGCAAGGTTCGCCCCGGTCCCTTTCCGGGCGCGCAGGGGACGGCCGCGGGGTGGAATGGAAACTCCCCGCCGCCCAAGCGCAGGCGGCCGGGAAATGAGGCGTTCTGATTCCCTATCGGCTCTGGGTGATGCTGGCCTTCTCGCGGATTCCCGGGAACGCCTTCTCGTTCTGGATCCGCAGCACCCTGCGCTGGTCGCGCGGCCGGCCGGCCCTGCCCCATGAAGCCAAGGCGGGACTGTTCGGCTATCTGACCGCTCCGGAGGAGGAGATCGCCCGGGCGCGGGAATCCCATCTCCGCCGGCGCTATCGCCTGGATCCGTTGGCGGAAGCCTCAACCGTGGCCGTGTACCGGAAAAACCTCTACTTGATCGACATCCTGGAAAAAGCCGCCGAAGGCCTTCCCGTATTGACCGGCGAAGGCCGTTGGATAAAGGAAAACGGCGGGATGGAAGCGGGCGCCCGAACCGGCGGGACCGGCAACGTCTCGGCCCTGGACGTGGGATCCCAAGATTGGCATTACGTCTTCGGCCTGGAACGCTGGCTGCGCCATGGCGGAGTTTCCGATGGACCCGCTGGATCCGCGGAACGTGAAGATTCCGGAGGACAAAAGTTTCCGGAAGGGCAAGCGCCGGGCGCGGCTCCCGGAGGCGGCGCGCCCGCGGAGGGAAGGCGCGTGACCCTGCGGGGCGTGGAGGTGGACGGCTACGGCATCTATCCGGATTTCCGCTCGCGCAAGGATTACGCGGGCGCCTACGCGGCCCGGACAGGTAACCCCGATGTCACCTACGAGATCGGGGACATCCTGGAGGCCCAGGGGGGCGGACTGGATATCGTGACGATCTTCTACCCCTTCGTCACCCGCCACCATTTGTTGCTGTGGGGGTTGCCGCTGCGCTTGTTCCGTCCGGCGCAGTTGCTGATCAAAGCCGCGGCCCTGATCAGGCCGGGAGGCTGGCTGCTGGTGTTCACCCATACCCTCAAAGAGCATGAACTGTTTTTGGAGTTGGGAAGGGCGTGTGGAGGCTTCGACCTGGCCAAGGAAGGCCAGGCGTTAAGCAACCTGGTCGACTTCCATGAGGATGTTACGGATCGGCGCTATTCGGTCTGGCGGCGCATGTAACAGGGTGTTGAAAAAGGATGGCCGAGGCCGAGGAGTTCAAGGATTCCCCCCATGATCCAGGAGCGCGAGGTATCCGGTCCCGTCGATCCGGAGTCGCATCCGAACAGCGCGAGAGCCGCTATCACGATTAGAATATTCGCCTGTTTCATTCTCGTCCGCCCTTGCGTAAGATTTTCCGACACGTGTTAGTCCCGCCTCGCGCGCAAAGCAAGCGTATCGAATAAGAATTCCAGAAGTGAAATCGGGCGTTCTCCGGTCTGAAACATCAGGGGCCTAGTTTACCCCAATCGCAAAGTTCAGCAGTCCGAAATCCCATCCCATCACCCGGAGAAACCCACCATGATTTTCAACCGTCCTTCCCGACTCCTTCCCGCCCTCATCCTCGCGGCCGCGGCTGCCCACGCGGCTCCGGTGCTCATCGCCACCGGCTCCTTGACCCCGACCTCCGATCTTTCCGGCCTCACCGGTCCGCTGGAAGGCGGCACCGCGGGCAATATGCTGGGCGGCATCGGCTCCGGTCTGGCCTGGGCGGGCGGCAACACCTTCCTTGCGGTGCCCGATCGCGGCCCCAACGCCGTGCCCTACGCAGGCGGCGCCATCGTCGACAACACCCAATCCTATATCGCCCGCATCCAGACCCTCACCTTGAGCCTGACGGCGGGCGGCGGAGCGGGCGGCCTGCCCTATTCCATGACCACGTCGCTGGACGCCACCACTCTGCTGTACAGCCCCACCCCGCTCAATTACGGATCCACGTCGAGCCTGCCCAGCGGCGTGCCCGCCGCCAATACCGCCGGCGTGAATTATTTCACCGGCCGTTCGGACGGATTCGCGCCCGGCCTTTCCACCAACCCCAATGACGCCCGCCTGGATCCGGAAGCCATCCGCGTCTCCAACGACGGCAAGACCGCCTTCGTCGCCGATGAATACGGCCCTTACGTCTACCAGTTCGATCGCGCCACAGGCGAGCGCATCAAGTCCTTCGCGCTTCCCGATCATTTCGCCATATCCAATCTCAACTCCGTAGGCGCAGCGGAAATCAGCGGCAACACCTCGGGCCGCGTCACCAATAAGGGCATGGAAGGCCTGGCCATTTCGCCGGACGGAAAGACCTTGATTGGATTCATGCAGAGTCCGCTGATCCAGGACGGCGGCGACGGCGGACGCGCCAACCGCATCGTGACCATCGACGTGGCCAGCGGCGCGACCCACGAATACGCATACGACAACATCATCGGGACCAAGGCCTTCAACAGCAGCGAAATCCTGGCCTTGAATGATCACCAGTTCCTGGTGCTGGAGCGGGACGGCAAGGGCCTGGGCGACGGCAGCGCCGCCAAAGTAAAGTCCATCTACGCCGTGGATATCGCCGGCGCGGCCGACGTGTCCTCCATGAGCGGCGCCGCGGATCTGCTTGCCCGCGCGCCTTCCAAGACCCTGTTCCTGGACATGGAGTCCGCCCTCAAGGCTTTCGGCATGCCCGAGACCGCCATCCCCGCGAAGCTGGAGGGCATGGCCTTCGGCGACGACATCGTGAACTCCGGCATCGTGTACCACACCCTGTTCGTCAGCAACGACAACGATTTCATTCCCGGCATCGCGGGCCCGAACATTTTCTACGCGTTCTCGTTCACGGATGCGGACTTGGCCGCCGGCCATCTGACGTTTGAAAAGCAGGGAATCGTTCCGGAGCCGCAGTCGCTCGCGCTGATGCTGTTGGGCCTGGGATTGCTGGCCATCACGGTTCGCCGCCGCAACCTCGCGGTCTGACCAGATACGTCTTCCAAACCTGAAACTGGCGCAGGGCGCGACCGGAACCGCGCATGGATCGCGCCCACATCGACCTTCACTTCAAATCCCCCGACGCTGCGCCGCGCGATCGAACACCACCGGGCCCGAGCGATCCCAACGCAGGGATGCCGCGGGGATCTCGCGCCCCTGCGCATCGAAGCCCAGCAAGGCATTGGGAAGCCCCAGGCCCTGATTGGCGGTCCGGCGCTTGGGTTGGATGTCGATGCCGACGATGCCGATCTTGACCCCCAGGGAGTCGACCGCCAGGTCCGCGGGAATGGAGAAGGAACCGTTCAGGGGCTGGATGAGGACGTTGCGGAAATTCACCGTGAAGTCCCCCGGCGCATGCAGTTGCAGGCCGATAAAGCCCTTGGCCGTCACTTTGAAGGTCTTGTAGTCGAAGCAGGTTTTTCCGGCCATATAGTGGGTGACATGGGGGCCGTCGGCGACGATGTCCATCTTCTTCCAATCGTTGTGGACGTTACCGGCGTCCTGGCAACCCCCGGTGAAGCCGAGCTCATTTCCCTGCTCATGATAGAATGCGCCCGTGCCGCCGTCGGAGAATTCGTATTGATATCCCGCGGCCTGGAAGGTGGTCTTGTTGGAGATGGTGCTCCGGTACATTACTCCGCTGTTCCGGTAGCCGCCGCTGCCGGGCATGCGGCCCTCGAGCTTGAGATGGAAATCGCTGAACATGCTGTCCGTGAAGAGGAAGGTGTTCGCGCCGTTCATGGCCGGCCCGCCGACATCGTTTCCCACGATGAGGCCGGCGGAATCGATCTTCCACAGGGTGCCGGTCTTGCCCTGCCAACCGGTGAAATCCTTTCCGTCGTACAGCTTCATGTATACGTTGGAGGATTGGCAGAATGGCGTTGCGAAGCCCGCGGTGAGGGCCAGAAAACCGATGAGCAAACGCGACGATCGTACCATGTTGATTACCCCTGTTGACGTAAGGCCAGGCCGCGGTCCCGATGCGGATCGGAACCCCCCGGGCCGGGCGTCCCTAGATAGTACCGGCCCACGGCGGAAAGACATGGGATGTCGTCATGGGGGCGGAAAATATTTTCACATCTGTGAACCCGAAACAGGGGCGTTACCTGGCCGCAAACACGGTTTCCCGCCCGGAAAACCGTATGCAAAAGGTCAAGCGATGGCGAAATACGGCGGATCCGCGGGAAGCCCCGAAAGCGGAAAGCCCGCTTGCGCGGGCCGAAGATGGTGCAATGGGTTTCGGAGAAGAAGCGGTGTTTAGATGAACCTGTCCGGGGAACCTAGATGAACCTGTCCGGGGAAACCCCGAAAAGGGCCGCCAGCTTTTTGGCGACCGCCTTGCTCACCGCGCGGCGGTTTCCCTCCCAATCCGAGATCCGGCTGCCGCTCACCTTCCCGAGCTTCAGTCCAAGCTCCTCCTGGGTCAGGTCGTTTGCCTCCCGCAAATGGCACAACCAATCTCCGGGTTTCATGGAAGCCATGATCATTCCATGCAACTCGGTCGTATGCCAATCCACCAACGGATCCTCGTCCATCAGATAGGACGCAAAGCGCTTACGGGCTTCGATCAGGATGCGGCCGGGGGTGTCCTGCCGGAACCGCAAATTAATAGGGCGCGTTTTGGTGCGTGCCTGCGTAATAGATTTCGATGACGATTTGCTTCTTCCTGATTTCCCAACAGACGACATATCCGTGACTCCCTGACAAATGGCAATGGAAAGAATCCTTCCGACCTTTAATTCTACTGTGTCATATAAAAAGAGCGAGGATGGA
>OBEQ011997321.1_pt1 | contig 20732 bp, 21 predicted proteins | sample 1670901 | NCBI WGS metagenome assembly OBEQ01 (sample SAMEA104232315, study PRJEB22302) | groundwater metagenome | biome: forest; feature: aquifer; material: groundwater | place: USA | collected 2011-08-07 | depth 5.4 m
CTGCGCCGGCTGTGCGATGAGCGCAACCTGCTGTTGATCATGGATGAGATTCAGACCGGCATGGGCCGCACCGGCGCCTGGTTCGCGTATCAGGACAGCAAAGCGGAGCCGGATGTGCTGCTGTCGGCCAAAATGCTCGGCGGCGGGTTTCCCGTCGGCGCGGTGATCGCCAAGCCCAAGGTGGCCGAGCTGCTGGGCCCCGGTACTCATGCGACCACATATGGCGGCAGTCCGCTGGCCTGCGCCTGCATCCTGGGCGTCTTCGAAGCGATTGAAAAACAGAAACTGCTGGAGCGGGTGAAGACGCTCAGCCCGGTCATCTTCAAACGGCTGACCGCGCTGCAATCGCGCGTGCCGATCATCAAAGAGATCCGGGGGCGGGGATTCATGGTGGGCATCGAGTTGACGGTGGACGGCAAACCGATTGTCGAGGCGTGCCGGGCGAAGCGGCTGCTGATCAACTGCACCCAGGGCACGATCCTGCGGCTGCTGCCGGCCATGACGATTACGCGCCCCGAGCTGGACAAGGCCCTGGCGATTCTGGAATCGGTGCTGCTGCAGGCGCACGCATGACAAAGCGAGCGGCAGTCCGCCATTTTCTCAGCATCACCGACCTGCGCGAGGCGGAGCTGGGCGAGCTGCTGCGGCTGACGGCGCGGTGCAAGCGCCATCACACCTACGGCGCGCACCGGCTGGACGGCAAAACGATCGCGCTCGTGTTTCAAAAGCCCTCGACCCGCACGCGCGTGGCCTCCGAGGTGGCGGTGGTGCAACTGGGCGGCTCGGTCATCTATCTGGGCCAGGACGACATCCAGCTGGGCCAGCGCGAGCCGGTCAAGGACGTGGCCCGGATCCTGTCGCGCTATGTCGACGGCATGATCATCCGCACCTTTGCGCATCGCGACGCCGAGGAGTTCGCGGCCTATGCCAGCCGGCCGGTCATCAACGGCCTCTCCGATTTGGTGCATCCGTGCCAGGCGCTGGCTGATCTGTTTACGGTGCAGGAGGCCTTCGGCCGGCTGCGCGGCCTGACGATCGCGTATGTGGGCGACGGCAACAACGTGCTGCATTCGCTGATGCAGGGCTCGGCCGTGACCGGGGTGACGGTGTCCGTCTCCACGCCGGCGCGCTACCGCCCGAATCCGACACTCTGGGCCGCTGCGGCCCGGCGGGCGCAGGCGCACGGGGCGGCGCTGCGATGGGACGCGGATCCGCGCCGCGCGGTCCGCGGTGCTGACGTCGTCTACACCGATGTGTGGGTGAGCATGGGCCAGGAGGCGCAGCGCGCTGCGCGGCTGCGCGCCTTCCGGCCGTATCAGGTGAACCGGCAGCTGCTCCGGCACGCCGCACCGGGCTGCAAAATTTTGCACTGTCTGCCGGCGCATCGCGGCGAGGAGATCACGGAGGAAATCATGGAAAGCGACCGGTCCCTGATTTTTGAGCAGGCGGAAAACCGCCTCCACGTGCACAAGGCGCTGCTGCTGTGGCTGCTGGGCCGGGGAGTCTCCGCATGAGCCGGACCATCGTGCTGGCCTATTCGGGCGGCCTCGATACCTCGGTCGCGGTGAAGTGGCTGACCGAGCGCAACCACCGGGTCATCGCCTTCATGGCGAATGTGGGGCAGGGCGATCCGACCTCGGAGGCGATCCGCCGCGCGAAGGTGGCCGGGGCTGCGGCCGTCGTGGTGCGGGATCTGCGCCGCGAGTTCATTACCGGCTACTGTTTCCCCGCGCTGCAGGCGCATGCGGTCTATGAAGGCGCCTATTTACTGGCCACAGCGCTGTCGCGGCCGCTGATCGCCAAGCATCTCGTAGACGTCGCGCACGCGCACAAGGCGCGCGCGATCGCGCACGGCTGCACCGGCAAGGGCAACGACCAGGTGCGCTTTGAAGTGACGGCGCGGATTCTGGATCCGTCGCTGGAGATCTTGGCACCGGTGCGGGAGTGGGAGTTCCGCTCGCGCGAGGATGAGATCCGCTACGCGCTGCGGCACAAGATTCCGATCAACGTGACCAAGCGCAGCCCGTACAGCATCGATGAAAATCTCTGGGGCACGAGTATTGAGTCCGGCGTGCTGGAGAATCCGTGGACCGAGCCGCCGGCGGATACCTACCGCTCCGTTCGGCCGCCGGAGCGCTCAGCCGCCCGGCCCGGCTATGCGACCATCAGCTTCACGCGCGGCGTGCCGACATCGCTCAACGGCCGCCGGCTGGCTCCGGTCGCACTCATCGAGCGGCTCAACGCGCTCGGCAGCACTCATGGCATCGGCCGATCGGACATGATGGAGAGCCGTGTCGTGGGCATTAAGTCGCGCGAGGTCTATGAGTCGCCGGCGGCGGCGATTTTGCTGGCATCGCATGCCGAGCTGGAGCGGCTGGTGCTGGACCGGGAGCTGCTGCGGGTGAAAGCCGGCTTCGCGGAGACCTACGCGCATCTGATTTATACCGGCTTCTGGTTTACGCCGTTGAAGGGTGCTTTGGATGCGTTCGTGCGCGAGACGCAGCAGCGGGTGACCGGCGAGGTGCGGGTGAAGCTGTTCAAAGGATCATGCCGGGTGGTGGGGCGCCGGTCGCCGCAGAGTTTGTACCGGGAGCGGCTGGCCACCTATTCGGCGAAGGATCAATTCGATCAATCATTGGCGGCAGGGTTCATCAAGCTGCTGGGCCTGCCGTATGAAGGCTCTCACCGGGGCGGGGACTGACATGGCATCGCCAAAGAAACTCTGGGGCGGACGGTTCACCAAACGGACGAACCCGCTGGTCGAGCAGTATACGGCCAGCATCGGCGTGGATTTCCGGCTGGCCCGCTATGACGTGGAAGGCTCGATCGCCCACGCCAAGATGCTCGGGCGCAGCCGGATTCTCACCCCGGCCGAAAGCCGCCGGCTGGTGGCCGGGCTCACGCGGCTGCTGCGGACAATCGAACGCGGGACATGGAAGCCGGATCACCGGTTCGAGGACATCCACTCGCAGATCCAGCATCAGCTCGAGCAATTTGTCGGCCCGGTGGCGCGCAAACTGCACACCGGCCGCAGCCGCAACGACCAGGTCGCGCTGGATCTGCGGCTCTACTGCCGCGATGCGATCGCCGTGATCTCGCGCGATCTGCGCCATGTGCAGCGGGCGCTGGTCTCGATGGCCGCGGCGCATCGCCGCGTCATCATTCCGGGCTACACGCATTTGCAGCAGGCGCAGCCGGTGCTGCTGGCGCACCATCTGCTGGCTTACGTGGAGATGTTTGAGCGGGATGTGGAGCGGCTCGCTGACGCGCGCAAACGGGTCAACGTGCTGCCGCTCGGGGCCGGCGCGTTGGCCGGCACCTCGCTGCCGATCGATCGCCGCTACGTCGCCCGGCTGCTGGGCATGCCGCGCATCGCGGAGAACAGCATGGACGCGGTGTCGGACCGCGACTTTGCGCTGGAGTTGCTCTTTGCGCTCTCCGGCGCGGCGGTTCACCTCTCGCGGATGGCGGAGGATTTCATTCTCTGGTCGACCGAGGAGTTCGGCCTGCTGGTGCTGGATGATGCATTTGCCACCGGCTCAAGCCTCATGCCGCAGAAAAAAAATCCGGACGTGCTCGAGCTGATCCGCGGCCAGACCGGATGGCTCATCGGGCAGCTGATGGCGTTTTTGACGATGTTGAAGGGTCAGCCATTGGCGTATAATCGGGACTTGCAGTGGGACAAGCGGCTGGTGTTCAACGCCGTCGACGCCACCCATGAGGCGCTTGGCGTGCTGGAGCCGTTCATCCGCCATCTGGGCGTGAAGGGGCCGCGGCTCTTGAAGGATACGCTGTGCGCCACCGACCTGGCCGAGCATCTGGTGACCAAGGGCGTGGCCTTCGCGCGCGCGCACGAGATCGTCGGCCGGCTGGTCTCGCTGGCGGAACGCCGGGGCGTCTCGCTGCGCGGCGTTGACGCTGCGCACGCGCGGCAGATCTCGCCCGAATTGAACGCGGAAGCGCTGCGGCGGCTCGATCCGCGCCGTTCGGTGCAGCGCAAACGGAGCTTGGGCAGCACCAACCCCGCACAGGTGGAGCGCGCAATCGCCTCTTGGCGCCGCCGGCTGGGGACGGGCTGACACACACGATGTACTATCCGCATGACTTTCGCCGCCGCCGGGGCGCCCTCCATTGCGAGCAGGTGCCGGTGGCCCGGATTGCCAGAGCGGTCGGCACGCCGGTCTACATTTACAGCCGGCGGACGCTGGTGGACCACTTCGCCAAGCTGCGCTCCGCGTTTGCCGCGCTGCGGCCGCTGATCTGTTTTTCGGTGAAGGCCAACGGCAATCTCGCCATTCTGCGGCTGCTCGTCCGGGAAGGGGCGGGCCTGGATATCGTCTCGGCCGGGGAGCTCTATAAGGCCCGGCGCGCCGGCTGTCCGCCTTCGCGCATCGTCTTCGCCAGCGTCGGCAAGCGGCCGGAAGAGATTGATGCCGCGCTGCGGGAGGGCATCTTCTCCTTTAACGTCGAGTCGGTGCCGGAGCTGGAGGCGATCGACCGGATTGCCCGCCGCCGGCGCACCATCGCGCGCGTAGCCCTGCGCCTGAACCCTGACGTCGAAGCGCACACGCACCGCTACATCACCACCGGGGTGGCGGAGAGCAAGTTCGGCATCGACCGGCGCACCGCGCTGAATGTGCTGTGCCACCACGAGGCGTTTCCCGGCGTGCGGATGATGGGGCTGCATCTGCACATCGGCTCGCAGATCACCCGGTCGGGCCCGTTCGTCGAGGCGATCCGCCGCGCGGCCGAGGTGATCCGGAAAGGGCGGTCCTACGGCGTGCCGCTGGAGTGGCTGAACCTTGGCGGCGGGCTGGGCATCATCTACAAAGATGAAAAGCCGCAGACGCCGGCTGCGTTTGCGGCGGCGATTTTGCCGCTGCTGCGGCTGCTGAAGGTGCGGCTGATCCTGGAGCCGGGCCGGTTCATCGTCGGCAATGCCGGAGCCCTGGTGACCGAGGTGCTCTATATCAAACGGGCCGGAGGCAAACGCTTCGCCGTCGTGGACGCGGGCATGAACGATCTGCTGCGGCCCGCCCTCTACGGCGCCTATCATGAAGTTATGCCGGTGGATGAGGCCGGGCGTTCGGCCAATGGTTTGGGACGCTATGATATCGTCGGGCCGGTGTGCGAGAGCGCTGACGTGCTGGCGAAGGATCGCCGGATCGCCGGGGTCGTCCCCGGCGCGCTGCTGGCCGTGATGGGGGCCGGCGCGTACGGCTCGACGATGGCCTCCAACTACAACGGACGGCTGCGGCCGGCCGAGGTGATGGTGCGGGGCAGCCGGTGGGGCCTCATCCGCCGCCGCGAAACGATGGAAGACCTTGTCCGGCACGACGTGATGCCCGGAGCGCTGATCTCATGAGCGTGATCTCGTTTACGAAAATGGTCGGCACGGGCAACGACTTTATCGTCGTCGATGCCCGACGGTTGTCCGCCCACGCCGTAAACGGCCGCTGGAGCTCCGCCAGCCGTGCGCTGTGCGACCGCCACACCGGCATCGGGGCCGACGGCATCCTCGTGCTGGAGCGCTCGCCGCGCGCCGACATCCGCATGCGCGTCTTCAATCCCGACGGCTCGGAAGCCGAGATGTGCGGCAATGGCGCGCGCTGCGTGGCGAAATATCTGGGCAGGGCCTCGACGATCGACACGCAGGCCGGCGTGCTCTCGGCGTGCGTGCGCGGGGATCGCGTGGCGATGCGCATGACCGATCCCCGGGGGCTGCGGCTGGGACAGTCGGTGCGCGCGAACGGCCGCCGGGTGGCATTCGGCTTCGTGGACACCGGCGTGCCGCACGCCGTCGTCACCGTGCCCTCCGTGGACCGCGTCGATGTCCGCGGCCTGGGCCGGGCGCTGCGCACTCACCGGGCCTTTGCGCCGCGCGGCACGAACGTGGATTTTATTCAGCCAATCGCCGGACGTCCGAATCGAATCAAAATCCGCACCTATGAGCGCGGAGTCGAAGATGAGACGCTGGCCTGCGGCACCGGCATTGCCGCTGCGGCGGTGATCTACGGCGCGTCTCAGAGGAGCACCGCGTCACGCGCCCGCTCCTGCCGCATCCAGGTGCAGGCCCGCAGCGGCGATGTGCTGACGGTGTCATTCACGATTCTTCCCGGGCTGCGCATCAGCGGGCTGGTGCTGGAAGGCGGCGCCCGGCGCGTGTTTGACGGTCTGGTCACCCTGCCACACGGGAGCAGATAAATGGCGTTGGCACTCCGCGGAGCGATGGTCGCGATGGTCACCCCGTTCCGCGATGACAAGATCGATGAAGCGGCCTTCAAGAAGCTCATTGAGCTGCAGATCAGCGCAGGCATCAGCGCCATCGTGCCGTGCGGCACCACCGGCGAGTCGGCCACCCTGTCATTCGAGGAGCATGACCGGGTCATCGAGCTGACGGTGCAGGCGGTGCGCGGCCGGATTTCGGTCATCGCCGGCACCGGCTCGAACAACACCCGCGAGGCGATCCGCCTGACGAAGCATGCGAAAGAGGCGGGCGCGGACGGCGCGCTGCTCATTACCCCCTACTACAATAAGCCGACCCAGCGCGGTATCTTCCTGCATGTGAAGGCGATCAGCGAAGCGGTGAACATTCCGCTGGTGATCTACAACATCGCCTCCCGCACTGCGGTCAACGTCGAGCCGGAAACCTTTGCCCAGCTCGCCGGGCTGCGCAACGTCGTCGGGGTCAAGGAATCCAGCGGCAACCTGGAGCAGATGAGCCGGATTCTGCAGATGACGAACAGCAAGCTCGCGCTGATCTCTGGCGATGATGCGCTCACCCTGCCGGTGCTGGCCATTGGCGGCACCGGGGTCATCTCGGTCGTCGCGAACATCGTGCCGAAGGATGTGGCCGCGATGGTCAATGCGTTTCTGAACGGCAAGGCGGCCGAGGCGCTGACCTGGCACCGGAAACTGCTGCCCCTGGCCAAGGCGCTGTTTTTGGAAACCAATCCGATTCCGGTAAAAACAGCCATGGGCCTGATGGGCTTGTTGACGCCGGAGCTGCGGCTGCCCCTGTGCGAGATGTCCGAGGCCAACCACGCGCGGCTGCGCGAAGCCCTGGCCGTCTACGGGCTGCTCGGAACTCCGTCACGCGCGAAGCCCTCCGCGCGCTCCCGCGCATGAAGGTGATGCGCTGGAAGCGGCTGACCCAACCGCGTTTTCTGTTCGTCTATCCGTTGGTCCTTGCGCTGTTTGTTTTCTCGCAGGTCACCGACGCCTCGCTGCGGGCCGGCAGCGTGCTCATTCTCCTGGGTGTGGCGCTGCGGGTCTGGGCCAACGGCTACATCGGAGATCGAAAAGTGAACGAGACCAAAGGAACGGGCAAGGTCGGCCAATTGATGACGGCCGGGCCCTACGCCTTCGTCCGGCACCCGCTCTACCTGGGAAGTTTTCTGATCGGCGCCGGCTTTTGCCTGACCATGGGCAATCTCTGGGTGAGCCTGGCGGCATTCGCCGCCTTTGCAGGCGCCTACGCTGATAAAATGCGGCAGGAAGATGAGCTGTTGCGGGCGGAGTGCGGGCCGGCCTGGGTGGACTACGCGGCCGCCGTGCCGCAGCTGATCCCGCGCAGGCGCCGTTACCCTCATCGCCGCGGACAGTGGAGTTGGCAGGGGATTGCGGCCAGCAAGGAGTGGAAAACGGTCAGCTGGGTGGCGGTGGTGATGATCCTGGTCTATTTTTGGAAAGAGACGGTGCAGAAGCATGAAGGGCTCTTCGCCGAGCGGCCCCTGTACCACCTGACTCTGCTGGGGGTGGCGGTGGCGCTGATCGCCTTCGATGGGCTGATGGAGCTCATGACGCGCCGCGCGAAACCGCAGATGATCGGACGGGAGCCCGCATGACACCGATTCGCCTGGTCATTGCCGGAGGCTGCGGACGGATGGGGCAGGCCATCGCCCGAGGCGCGCTGCAGGATCCGGCCTTCAACGTGGCGGCCATCCTCGAGGCCGACGGCCATGCCGCCCTCGGCAGCGCGTACAGCGCGGTGCTGGGCCAGGCCGTCACCCCGGAACTGCGCGTCGCGTCGGAGGCGCGGGCGGCGATCAGCCAGGGCGATGTGCTCATTGAGTTCACCGCGCCCGAGGCCACGGTGGCGCACGCGCAGCTGGCACAGGAGCTGCGCAAGCCGATGGTCATCGGCACGACCGGATTGACCCCCCAGCATCAGGCAGCACTCGCCGCGGCCGCGCGCGCCATTCCCATCGTCGTCAGTCCGAACATGAGCCTCGGGGTCAACGTGCTCTTCGAGCTGGCCCAGGCGGCGGCGAAGCGGCTGGGGCCGTCCTATGATGTGGAAGTCATCGAAAGCCACCACCGGCACAAAAAAGATGCGCCGAGCGGGACCGCCAAGCGATTGGCCGAAGCGCTGGCCGCGGCGCGCGGGATGCCGCCGGAGAAGATCCCGGTGCACGCGGTGCGGGCCGGCGACATCGTCGGCGATCACACCGTGATTTTGGCCGGGCCCAGCGAACGGCTGGAGCTGACCCATCGCGCCCATCACCGGGACGTCTTTGCCCAGGGCGCGCTGCGCGCGGCCCAGTTTGTGGCGACGCAGAAGCCGGGACTCTACGACATGTCCCATGTGCTTGGCGCCGGACGGTGACCATGGCGGCGCCGGCGGCCAAGTTTGAAAAAGCTGATCGGTTGAAGCGGCTGCCGCCGTATCTGTTCGTGGAGATCGACAAGGCAAAGCGGGCGCTGCAGGCGCAGGGCAAGGATGTGATCGATCTCGGAGTCGGCGATCCGGATCTGCCGACACCGCCGCACATCCGTCAGCGGCTGGTCGAAGCGCTGGACGACCCGGCCAATCACCGGTACAGTTTTACTGAGGGCATCCGGGAGCTGCGCGAGTCGATCGCGCGCTGGTACGACCGCCGCTTCGGCGTCACACTCGACCCGCAGACTGAAGTGCTGCCGCTGCTCGGCTCCAAAGAGGGCATCGCCCATATGCCGCTGGCACTCGCCAATCCGGGCGATGCGGTGCTGGTGCCGGACCCGTGCTATCCGCCCTACCGCAGCGGCACGCTCTTTGCCGGCGCCGATGTGGTCTCCATGCCGCTCTTGGAAGAGAACGGCTTCTTTCCCGATTTCGGCGGTCTGAGCCAGAAGGCGGTCCGTCGGGCCAAACTGATGTTCCTCAATTCGCCGAACAATCCCACGGCGGCCGTGGCCATCGAGGCGCAGTTTCAGGAAGCGATCGAGTTTGCCAAGACCTTCGGGTTTGCCATCGCCCACGACGCGGCCTATTCCGAAATCAGTTTTGACGGCACCAAGCCGATGAGCTTCCTGCAGCTGCCGGAGGCCAAGTCGGTTGGGGTGGAGTTCCACAGCCTTTCGAAGACGTATAACATGACCGGCTGGCGCATCGGCTGGGTCTGCGGCAACGCCGCGCTGATTGCCGCGCTGAATCAGCTGAAGACCAACATCGACTCCGGCATCTTTCAGCCGGTGCAATGGGCCGGCATCGCCGCGTTGGAAGGCGATCAGGCGCCGCTGCAGCAGGCGATCGCCACCTATCAGCAGCGGCGGGACCTGCTGGTCGACGGGCTGACGAAGGCCGGCTGGGCCGTGCCCAAACCGTCGGCCAGCTTCTACATTTGGGCCCGCGTGCCGGGCAAGGAATCCTCCATGGAGTTTGCCCGGCGGCTGCTCGAGCGTTCGCACGTGGTCCTCACCCCGGGGACCGGCTTCGGCCCGTCCGGGGAAGGGTATGTCCGCCTCTCGCTGACCGTGCCCACCGAGCGGATCCAGGAAGCGGTCAGCCGGCTCGTCAAGGCGCTGTGAGTCGCGCGTTCATCGGCATCGGCTCCAACCAAGGCGACCGCCTGCAGAACATCTCCCGCGCGGTCCAGTTCCTCGGCGCCACCAGCGGCCTGCGCGTCATTCAGCTGGCCACCATCCACGAAACCGCCCCGGTCGGAGGTCCGCCCCAAGGCCTTTACCTCAACACCGTCGTCGAATTGCAGACCGAGCTGCCGCCGCATGAGCTGCTGGCAGCGCTCCAGCGCATCGAGTGGCTCCTGGGACGGCGCCCGTCGACTGAGCGCTGGGCGCCGCGGCCGATGGATCTGGATCTGCTCCTCTATGATGACCGCATCGCGCAGGATACGGAGATGACCATTCCGCACCCGCGGATGCATGAACGGCGCTTCGTGCTCGAGCCGCTGGCCCAGCTGGCACCGGATCTGGTGCACCCTCTCCTGCGCGAACCGGTGCGCGCGCTGCTGAGCCGGCTGCCGGCGGAAGCGGCCTCATGACGCTCATCCGGTCGGCGCGCCGGATGGCGGCAGCGGCCGAGCGGCTGCATCAGCGCCGCCGGCGCATCGGGCTGGTGCCGACGATGGGCGCACTGCACGAGGGCCATCTTTCGCTCATCCGCCGCGCCGCCGCCGAAAACGACGCCGTCATCGTCACCATCTTCGTCAACCCGCTGCAGTTCGGCCCGCGGGAGGATTTCGCCCGCTATCCCCGGCCGCTGGGGCGCGACCTCCGGCTCGCGCGCAGCGCCGGGGCGACGATCGTCTTCGCGCCCGCCGCGCGCCAGATCTATCCCGACGGTTTTCAGACCCGCGTGCAGCCGGGGCCGCTGGCGGTGCGGTGGGAAGGGCAGGCGAGGCCCGGCCATTTCGCAGGCGTGGCCACCGTCGTGGCGATTCTCTTTTCGCTCACCCGGCCCACCCGCGCCTATTTCGGGCAGAAGGACTACCAGCAGGCGCGGATCATCGAGCGAATGATCGCCGATCTGCAGCTGCCAATCCGGATGATGATCCTGCCGACGGTGCGCGAGCCGGACGGTGTGGCGATGAGCTCGCGCAACGCCTATCTGACGCCGGGCCAGCGACAGCAGGCGGGGCGGCTCTACGAGGCGCTGTGCGCGGCGCGCGAGCGGATCAGCGCCGGCGAGCGGAAGGCAGCCCCGATCATCGATGAAATGCGCCGTCGGCTGGCCGAAGCCGCCGAGGCCCGCGTCGAATACGCCGCCATCGCGGACGCAAAGACGCTAGAGCCGGTGTGGCGGCTGCGCGGCCGGGTCGTGATCCTGCTCGCCGTCTGGATGGGCCGCACGAGGCTGATTGACAATCTTCTCGTCGACGTGGCATAATACCGTCGACGAACGGCGATTCCTCGTCGGAGAATTCCCATGCTGAGAACCATCTGCAAATCAAAACTGCACGGCGCGACGGTGACCGAGGCCAACGTGGCCTACACCGGCAGCCTCACACTTGACGCCCAGCTGATGAAGGCGGCCGACCTGGTGCCCTATGAGCAGGTCCACGTCGTCGACGTGGACAACGGGGCCCGGCTCGTGACCTACTGCATCGAAGGGCCCTCCGGCTCGGGCACGGTGTGCATCAACGGCGCGGCCGCGCGGCTGATCTCCGCGGGCGATAAGATCATCGTGATCGCCTACGCCCAGGTGACCCCGGAAGAGCTCGAAGAGTTTTCGCCGAAGGTGGTGATGCTGGATGCCCGCAACCGGATCCGGCAGGTCGTCAACGAACGCAGCCGCCTGTCGGAGGAGAGTCCGTTTGATCTTCCGCGGTTGTGATGGTGAGTGTGGGCCTGGTGGGCTGCGGCACGATCGGCACGCAGCTGGCCCTGGCCCTGCAGCGCACCTATCCGCATGTCAGCCGCATTGCCGCGCTTCACGATGCTGAACCGCTCCGCGCCCGCGCCCTCTCATCCCGTCTTCGCGCTCATCCTCCCGTCGTCTCGCTGCCTCAGCTCATCCGCCGCAGCCAGCTCGTGCTCGAAGCCGCCTCGGCGGACGCGGCCCGCGAGGTCATCCGCCGCGCGCTGCGCGCCAACCGGCATGTCTTCATCATGAGCGTCGGCGGGCTGCTGCGCGATTCCAGCTGGCAGCGCCTGGCGCGTCGCTCCCGCAGCCGCGTCTACATTCCCAGCGGAGCACTGGCCGGCCTGGACGGCGTCAAAGCGATGGCCTTGGGTCCGATCCGATCCCTGTCGCTGACCACCCGTAAACCGCCGAAGGCGCTCAGCGCTGCGCCCTATGTCCGGCGCCGGGGGCTGCGGCTTGAACGGCTGCGCCGCCCGATGGTGGTCTTTGAGGGCTCGCCCCGCGCGGTCGTGGAGGCGTTTCCCCAGAATACCAACGTCGCCGCAGCACTGACCCTGGCCGGCGGCCGTTCCGGAGCGCGGCTGCGCGTCCGGGTGGTGGCCGATCCGACGATCCGCCGCAACATCCATGAGCTTGACGTGGAAGGCGCCTGCGGCCGGCTGCGCTGCCGCATCGAGAGCGTGCCCAGCGCCAACCCGAAGACGAGCGAGCTGGCGGTGCAATCGGCCATCGCCACACTCGGCCGGATCTTTGACCCGATTTCAATCGGCACCTGACTTGGCCGCCGAGTGGCACAGCGGCGGCGTCGTGATCACAGTTAACGGCAGGGAGAGGGGGTGACGGTCGTGGCAGAGAAGGTTGCGAAAGTCGGCATCAAGAAGCAGCGCGGTTACCTGTACTTCGTCGACAAGCACGGTGACATTTCCAGAGCGAAGATGGCGCGCGGTGGACAGCGCCGCAAGCGCCGACGGTAAGCTTGCCCGTCGAGGTTTCACAGGGGACGTTTCTATTTCAAAAATAGAAACGTCCCCTTTTTGCTGTTGGTATAATGAACTGTTATGCCTTCCCATGATGCCGCGATCCTCATCCGGGGCGCGCGCGAACATAATCTGAAAAACCTCGATCTGGACCTGCCCCGCAACCGGCTGATCGTCGTCACCGGCTTATCCGGGTCGGGGAAGTCGTCGCTGGCCTTCGATACCCTCTATGCCGAAGGGCAGCGGCGCTATGTCGAGAGTCTGTCGGCCTACGCCCGCCAGTTCCTCGAGCGGCTCGAGAAGCCGGAGGTGGATGCCATTCACGGGCTCTCCCCGGCCATCGCCATCGAGCAGCGCACCGCGGGCAGCAATCCCCGCTCGACGGTGGCGACCCAGACGGAGATCTACGACTACCTGCGGGTGCTCTTCGCCCGCGCCGGCATCCCGCATTGCCCCACCTGCCGCACGCCGATCAGCCGGCAGTCGGCGCAGGAGATCGTCGCCCAGGTGCTGGCGCTGCCTTCGGGCAGCGAGCTGGTGATTCTCGCGCCGCTGGTGCGCGGGCGCAAGGGTGAATACGGGGAGATCTTCAAAGACATCAAGCGGCAGGGGTTTGTCCGCGCCCGGGTCGACGGCGCGCTGCGCGATCTGGATGAGCCGATTCCGCTCGACAAAAAGCGCGCGCATTCCATCGACGTGGTGGTCGACCGGCTCACCGCCTCCGCCGAGGCCAAGTCCCGCCTCACCGAATCGGTCGAAACCGCCCTGCGGGCCGGCAAGGGGCTGGTGACCGTCACCGTGGCCGGCAAGCCGGCCAAGGAGCTGACCTTCAGCGAGCTCTACGCCTGCCCGACGTGCGGCTTCAGCGTCGAGGAGCTCTCGCCCCGCGTCTTTTCCTTCAACTCCCCGTACGGCGCCTGCGCGTCCTGCGATGGCCTGGGCACGCGGCTGGAGATCGATCCGGAGCTGGTGGTGCCGGACCGCGACCGGTCGCTGCGCGGCGGCGCCATCGAGCCATGGCGGCGCGGCGGCATGCACATGCGGCTGTATTACCACCGGCTGCTGCGCGAGGCGGCCCGGTTTTACCGGGTGGACCTGGATGCGCCGTTTAAGTCGGTGGACCGCCGGGTGCAGAAAACGCTGTTGTACGGTGCGCCGAAAGATGACGTCTGGGGCGGCGCGTGGGAGGGCATTATTCCGAACCTCGAGCGCCGGTTCAAATCGACCGATTCGGATTATGTGAAAGAGGAAATCCAGCGTTACATGAGCGTGCAGCCGTGCCCGGCATGCGACGGGGCGCGGCTGAAGCCGGCCAGCCGCTCGGTGCTGATCGGCGGCCGCTCCATCGGCGAGGTCACCACCGATGCCGTCACCTCGGCCCAGCGGTGGATTTCGGCGCTGCGGTGGACCGGCCGCCAGGCGGTAATCGCCGAGCCGCTCATCAAAGAGATTTCGAAGCGGCTGCAGTTTTTGATCGACGTCGGGCTGGGCTATCTGACGCTGGACCGGGCCTCGGCCAGCCTCTCGGGCGGCGAGGCGCAGCGCATCCGGCTGGCCACCCAGGTCGGCTCCGGGCTGGTGGGCGTCCTCTACATTCTGGATGAGCCGTCCATCGGCCTGCACCAGCGCGACAATGAAAAGCTGCTGACAACACTGGAGCGGCTGCGCGATCTGGGCAACACGCTGGTGGTCGTCGAGCATGACGAGGCGACGATCCGGCGCGCCGATTATGTGGTCGATCTTGGCCCCGGGGCGGGCAAGCAGGGCGGAGAGATCGTGGCCGAAGGCACGGTGGAGCAGATTCTGCGCGCGCCGCGCAGCCTCACCGGCCAGTTTTTGAACGGCAAGCGGTTCATCCCGGTGCCGCCCAGCCGGCGGCCGTCGAACGGCACGGCGCTGCGGATTCTTGGCGCGCGCGAGCACAACCTCAAAGGCATCGACGTGACAATCCCCATGGGCTGCTTCGTGTGCGTCACCGGCGTCTCAGGTTCGGGGAAGTCCACCCTGATTGATGAGATTCTCTATCGCGCGCTCGCCCGGCGGCTGCATGGCGCCAAGGAGCGGCCCGGCCTGCACGAGCGGCTCGAGGGCATCCAGCACATCGACAAGGTGATCGTCATCGACCAGTCGCCCATCGGCCGCACGCCGCGCTCGAATCCGGCGACCTATACCGGCGCCTTCGGCCCGATCCGGGATCTGTTCGCCCAGACCTCGGGGGCCAAAGTGCACGGCTTCAAGCCCGGCCGCTTCAGCTTTAACGTCAAGGGCGGACGGTGCGAGGCGTGCCAGGGCGACGGGATCACCCGCATCGAGATGCATTTTTTGCCGGATGTCTATGTCCGGTGCGAAGTGTGCAAGGGCCGCCGGTTCAACGAGCAGACGCTGCAGGTGACGTATAAAGGCCGGTCGATCGCCGATGTGCTGGGCATGACGGTGGATGAGGCGCTCGAGCTGTTTGCGCCGGTGCCGGCGATCGCGCCGAAGCTGCGCACGCTGCAGGCGGTCGGCTTGGGCTATCTCGAGCTGGGCCAGTCGGCGACGACGCTTTCCGGCGGCGAAGCGCAGCGCATCAAGCTGGCGAAGGAGCTTTCCCGCCGCGCGACCGGCCGCACGCTCTACCTGCTCGATGAGCCCACGACCGGGCTCCATTTTGCCGACGTGGAACAGCTGCTGGGCGTGCTGCATCAGCTCGTGGAATACGGCAACACCGTCGTGATCATCGAGCACAACCTGGAAGTCATCAAGACCGCCGACTACCTGATCGACCTGGGCCCGGAAGGGGGCGAAGCAGGCGGCCGGCTGGTGGCTTTCGGCACGCCGGAGGCGGTGGCGGCACAGTCCGGTTCGTGGACCGGGCGCTATCTGAAACCGCTGCTCAAGGGAGCCCGCGCGCCGCTGCGCGCCGCCCTGCGCCACGCCGGCAACGGCGCCTCATGAGGCCCATGCGGGGCTGGATGATCGTGGCGGCTTCGCTGATGCTGACCGCTCCCATGGCCGCCGCGGAAGAGGCGGACCAGGATTTCGCCGCAGTGCAGCGCGCTTTTCTGCAGGAGGATTTCGCGCGGGTTTCCGCCCTGAGCGCCACCTTCATTACGCAGCATCCGCAAGCCGCTGAAACGCCGCAGGTATGGCTGTGGATGATCTTCAGCCTCGACCGGCAGCAGCGCGCCCATGAGGCGCTGCGGGAACTGGATCAATTGAAGCGCCGCCTGCGCCCGGATGCGCCGCATTGGCCCGAGCTGCTCTTCTGGGAAGGCGACATCAGCCGCCGGGCGCTGCAGATGACCCGCGGCCGGCTCGCGTTCCAGCAGCTGCTCAGCCGGTATCCGAATTCCACTTGGAGCCCGCAGGCGCAGCTGGGGCTGGGCATGATCGATGTCCAGCAGCAGGCGTATGAGCAGGCGGCCCGCCATTTCCGCGCCGTTGCTGAGCAGCAGGCCGGCACTTCGGTCGGCGCGGACGCGCAGCTCTTCGAAGGGCTTTGCCGGCTGCGGCTGGCCCAATATGATCAGGCCATCGCCATCTTTGAGCCGTTGATCGGCCGGCTGCCCGACAAGGTCGACGTGGCGCAGGCCGCCTTTTATCTGGGCGAAAGCTACAGCGGGCTGGGCAAATACCAAGAAGCCATTCCGGCCTACGAGCGCGGCTTAACGGCATCCGACCGGCCGCCGTGGGGTCCGCTGGCGCACTTTGGCATCGGATGGGCGCATTATCGTCTGGGACAGTGGGAGAACGCGGTCAAGTCGTTCGACCGGTATTTGAAGTACAAGGTGCGGGAGCACCGCGTCGAAGCGCTCTTCGCGCAGGGCAGCTGCCTGGTGCAATTGGGCCGGGAGCAGGATGCGCTGAGCCGGTTCAATGAGATCGTGACCGAAGCGCCCGAGCATGCGCTGGCGTGCGAGAGCGCCTTAGCACTCTCCGATGTCCACCGGCGGCGGGAAGAGTTCGGCCCGGCCAAAACGGTGCTCCACGGGCTGCTGCGCCCCGGGCTCACACCCGAATGCCGCGCCCAGGTCAACATGCGGCTGGGCACGATTGCGCTGGCCGAAGGCAACACGGCGCAGGCCAACACCGTGTTTCAGCTGGCGGCCAGCGACGGAGAGCCGGCCGTTCAGCAGGTCGCCTTAAGCGGGCTGGGGGATATTCACATGTACCTGGGCCAGCTGCCGGAGGCCAGGCGGTTCTACGACCAGGCCATTGCCAAGGCCGCGCAGCCGCCGATCACCGCCTATGCGATGTTCCAGGTCGGGCGGATCTATCTGCAGCTGGGCGATTTTGCCCAGGCAGCCCAAACCTTTGAGCAGATCATCAGTCGCAACGAGCCGACCATTTCCGACGACGCGCGGCTGGCGCTGGTGATCGCCTCGCTGAACCAGCATGACGAAGCCACCGCGCAGCGGCATCTGGCGGCGATCCGGCAGGCGCATCCCAACAGCGTCATCGCCTCGCGCGCGGCCTATTATGATGCGCTGCTGGCGCTGGGCCAGGGCCATGAAGAAGACGCCAGGCGGCTGGCCGCCACGGCGGTCGCCGGCGCGCCGGGCACGGATGAAGCCTTCGAGGCGCGGCTGCTGATGGTCGATCTGCAGCTGCAGAATGCGCCGCCGGAAAACCTGCTGGAGCAGCTGCGGAAGATTTATACCTCCGAGCCGTTTCCCCGGCCGCTGAAGGCGCGGTTGGCCAAGCGGCTCGGCGATGTGGCCCGCACCCAGCAGGCCTACGCCGAGGCGGTGAAATGGTATGAGGAGGCGCGGCAGCTGCTGCCGTCGCTGAGCGGGGAGGCGGTCTACCGGATGGCGTCATGCTACGAGGAGGCCGGTGACGTGGAGACGGCGATGCAATGGTATCAGCAGATCGACCGTCCGCCCTGGAGCGTGCGGGGCCGGCTGGCGCTGGCCAAGCTGCTCGAGCGGGAGGACCGCCCCGCGGAAGCCGAGGCGATCTACCTGTCGCTGGCGAATGAGCGCGTTCCCGAAGCCGGGGATGTCCAGGAGCGGCTGGGCGAGCTGCGCCGGCAAGTGCGCGAAGAGGAGGCCCGATGATCACGGAGATCGGCATCGTCGCTGGAGAGATCTGGCATTACCTCGATGATCACGGCGAAAGCCGTTTTTCCCAGGTGGTGGCCGGCATCAAGCGGCCGGAGCCGCTGGCCTTCATGAGCCTCGGCTGGCTGGGCCGGGAAGGCCACGTCATCGTCCGGCAGGATGGCGAGGATCTGAAGGTTTCGCTTCGCCGCTGACCATGCCCGCCTCGCGCTCCTCCGCCATCGTCGTCCTCGTGACCTCTCCGACGGCGGCCCAGGCCCGGCGGCTGGCCGATGCCCTGGTGCGGCAGCGGGCGGCGGCGTGCGTCAATCTCGTGCCGGGCATCCGGTCGCTGTTTTGGTGGCAGGGCAAGGTGGATCAGGCCCGGGAAACGCTGCTGATCATCAAGACCACCCGGCGGCGGTTTGAGCCGCTGCGCCGGCTGGTGCGCCGGCTGCATCCCTATGAGGTGCCGGAGATCATTGCGCTGCCGATCGGGCAGGGGCATCCGCCGTATTTGCGGTGGATCGAGAAGAGCGTCCACCGACGATAACCTGGGGTTTGTTGGAGTTCTGTGGGGTTCCTTGACAGGGCGCCGGAGGGTCAGGTATAGTTTGGATGGTCGACAATTCGACTGACGAAAAAGGCAAACCTGCCGTGAGGCAGGGACGCAAAGCCACGGGTCTCATGTCAGACAGCCGGGCCGCCGAAACAGTCCCGGTTGGAGAGATAGCCGAGCTACCGACGCAGCGCCGGAGCTCGGCTTTTGCTTTGTGGTGATCTGATGCAGATGCGAAACCAGGGTGCCATTGCGCTGGGCGTGGTGATGATCACCGCCATCGTGTTTTCGGTGGCGGCCTTCGCCGCGCTGACCGCGGCCAACAGCCGCGCGGCGATCGCCAGAAACCTCTCCGGCCCGCGGCTGAAGGCCGCCTATGCCGCCGAAGCCGGCCTGGTCTGGGCCATGCAGAAACTGTATGCTGATCCGACGGCGTTTAACTCCGCCGGCGGCAGCATCGATCTGCCCTTCGACGTCAACGGCGACGGCGCGATCTCCGGCGGGGAGGGCGTGGACATCATCCTCGCCGCCTGCGCCGCCGAGCCGTGCCCGGACCGGGCGCTGCAGGCCAAGGTGACCTACTAAGATGGCGCGCGATCGCCGGGCCCTGCAGGGGTTCTCGCTGATGGAGGTGATGGTGGTGGTCGTCATCGTCGGCATTCTGGCGGCGGTCGCGATTCCGAACTACCGCACGACCATCGAGCGCGGCTACATGCGCGAGGCGGATGATCTGCTGATGACCATCTATAACGGGGAGCGGGCCTATTATCTGAACACCAGCAAGTACCGCGCGCTGCCGATCGGCTCGACGATGTCCGACTGGCGGGAAATCTACATGGATACCCCCAACATTTCCACCATTCCCATCACATTCAGGGTGGAGGCCAACAACTCGACGGTGCCGCCGGTCTTTACGGCCACCGCCACCCGGACCGGGTGCAGCAAGACCAAAACGATCAATGAAAATCGCGTCTCGGGGGGGACATGGACCAATCCAGCGTCCTGCTGAGGTCCCAGCGCGGGATGACCTTGATTGAGCTGCTCGCGGCCGCGTTCATCGGAGCGCTGATCGCCGCCGGCAGCATGATCGCCTTCGTGACCGCGCTCAACATTTCCCGGCAGGCCGGCACCGGGCTCGAAGCCGCGCACGCGGCCCAGCAGAGCATGGAGCGGTACCGGAACCGGATCGCCTGCGATGACCGGTGGTTTGACGACACCAGCACCCCCACGCTGGAGTGCGCGCCCCAGGCCGGAGCGCCTCCGGCCATGCCGGGGACGTGGACGGCGGACGGCGCGGTTCCACCAGGCATGACGAGCCGGGACTACCGGGTCACGCCGGCGGACTGCGACGGGGTCGGCGGGGTGGGAGACTGTTTTCAAATGCAAGTGAAGGTCGGGTGGTCCTCATGAGCGCATCCGCCGAACGCGGCTTTACCCTCATGGAGCTGGCCGTCGCCTCGACGATCGCCCTGGTCGTGCTGCTGGCGATCGGGCAGGTGGATGTGACGAGAGTGTATTTGACGCAGGATATCCGCCAGAAGACGAGCGAACAGTCGGAAGCCTCGCTGGCCATGGCGCACATGACGCGGGCGCTGCAGAAAGCCGACCGGATCAGGCTGATCAGCCCGGACAGCATCCAGTTTCGCGTGCCGCGAGGCCCGCTGGGGCTGGATCTTGACCAGGCCGCCAGTTACCGGTGGGCGCAATACCGGCTGGCCGGATCGCAAATTCAATTTTTCGACAATATCGGCGCCGCTCCCGCAGCGCCGGCCTGCGGGGCTGATTTCACCTTCAACGGGATCAGCGGGCTGACCATTGCCTATGTCGATGAGTCCATGGCGCCGCCCGGCAACACCGAGCCCCTGGCTCCTTCAACCGCGGATAATAATATGCTGCTGATCACCGTCTCCTGGGACGCGGATCCGGGTCCCGGGGTGGACATCAAGAGCTATACCGGCGAAGTGATGATCCGGGGCGGGGCGTACACCGATCTGATGACCGGCCTGGCGCCGGCGAACATCAGCAATCCCAATGCGGGCTGCTAAGAAGGGAAGGGAGGGGATGAGCATGCGTCGTCCGGTCCTCGCAGGCATGGTATGGGCCGCGGTGCTGGGGATGGGGGCGCCTCCGGCGGCTTCGGAGGATATCACGCTGACGACCTACTATCCCTCTCCGCGCGGCGTCTATAAAGAGCTGCGCACGCCGGGGGACACCTTTCTGGCCACCCAGGCCGGCGGCAATGTGGGTATCGGCACCATCACCCCGGTGGCGAAACTGCAAGTCCACGGAGATAATGCGCTCGTCGGTGAGATCGGATTTGGGGATGTGAACGGCAATATCTGGTTTGACGGCGGCAGCGATGGGTTGGTGACCGTCGTGAATAAGGGCTCGGATACGAACCCGAACATGGGGAAAATTGTCTTTTATCCCCACAATGGCATTCTCGGTCCTGCGCTCCTCACGATCCAGAATGACGGCAACGTCGGCGTCGGCCCGTTCACCACCTCCCACGCTCCCAGCTACCGTCTGCATGTCCTCGAGGAGAATTTGCCGATCACTCCGCCGGCGCTTCTCAAGATTGAGGGGTA
>OBEQ010080333.1_pt1 | contig 20728 bp, 7 predicted proteins | sample 1670901 | NCBI WGS metagenome assembly OBEQ01 (sample SAMEA104232315, study PRJEB22302) | groundwater metagenome | biome: forest; feature: aquifer; material: groundwater | place: USA | collected 2011-08-07 | depth 5.4 m
AATAGACGGGCCAGTTGTTTTTTATCGGCTAAAAAGTTACGCAATTGGTCGCGAGCCTCCCTCAAAGAATCCTCGTGAATGGGAATATTGGATAAAGTCACAACCGGTTGGGTAAGACCTTTCGAGGAATATGGCATTTTCTTGCGGCCCAGCGAACTCGCGGTCTCTTTTTTCAAATCCGCGAGCATTGGGTCGAGGGACTCATAATTCTCGTCCGGATCGGCCAACACCGCCTTTTGGATGATCTTGAGAATGCCGTCGGGGATCCCGGAAGTATCGGGAAGGGAAACCTTGCCCCGCCATTCTGAAATATTAACCGGAAGGAGATTTAAAGATTCCAGTCCAAGGAATAAAGCGGGTCTCTCAATGCTTGATTGAGAATAGGTGTGATAGAGCAAAGCACCCAGGTAGAAAATATCCCGGTATTTGGGAACTACATGGATATTTTCTATTTCCGCGCTCCGGTTGACTGTATCCCGTAAGATTCTAAGCGTATCCCAATCGATAAGTTTGGGACGACTTCCATCGACAACGACAATATTGCTGCGGATCAAATCTTGATGAAACGCCTTGTACTCTCGGTGAATATAAGCAAGTTCTCTCGTGAGATTAAGAATCACTTCCAGCCGGCGTTTTTTATCCACAATCTGATCCAAAGTTTCTCCCTCTACATATTCCATCTGAAGGATGCCGGAACGAAGGTAGGAATCGGGAAGAAGACCTGCGAATAGATTCCGGGCTCTTGAATCATTTTCTATTCTCGTAAAGAAACGCTCGATCATAGGAATATCTATCAACATGGAATTTTCGTCAGGATCAAATATTTTGATAACAGTCGGGGCTGACTCCCTGCCATCCGATTCTATACGATGCGCTTTGAAAACCAACCCCCCTGTCTTTGGCAATAATCGGGAAAGACGATAATGGTGGCCCAAATACAAAATCACTCTCTGATTTTTCTGGAGAGCCTGCGTCAGAGAAGAACCTAATTCTGCATTTCTCCCAACATAATCCATAAAATTGAATACAATCTCAGGAATCTCGGAGTTGGTTCCGGGAGGGACACTTTTACCCAGGGAAGCCGCGGAGGAAGATTCAGCGGCAGCTGAAGCATTATCTTTGAGCTTCCCCAACTTGGCTTCAGCCGTTCTTCTCTCTTGAGCCGTGGGCTTTCGAAGTTCGAGTGACCGTATGATTTCCCTTCTAAACGGCATGTTCTTGGCTTCATCGGCGTAAATCCACGTTGCGATTTCGTAAAGAGGTGCGATGGGGTAGACCTCCTTCCAGCCCCCCTCAAATCTACCAATGGATAAGAGGTTCCCCGGATGTTCATCCATCCCCCAATAAATCCGACCTTCACCCAAATGCTTTTTATCTTTCTCCGGGAAAGGCACATAAATCAGATACGAACGTCCATTTTCCCAAAGAACTCTGGTCTCAGGATACAATCCTACTGGGTAATAAAAATGTCGTTCCAGAAAGGATTGTAATTCGTACCGACGGTCATAGGAGTCCGTGTTGTATTTCACCCATTCAGAACTGTTGGCATCCGCAAGTTCCTTAACCGTAGGCGCCTTAGCCATCAATTTATTAAAGGTATCCTCGATTTGGACTTTTCCCGGAGCTCTCCTCTTCTTATCCGTCAAGTCCCATAAATATTTCCATAGATAACCAAACTCCGCGTCGTAATGATCTATCTTAAGCGTCTCGAGTGGCGGATAGCGCTTTTTCATGGATTCTTCTTTGAATTCTCCACTCAACTGAGTCCATTTCAAAGCAAAACGCACGTCTTGACTAGCTCGTATCATTTCTTGGAAAGACAGAGAATCGTGTTTACGATCATAAAAATACCCTCTCAACAGTGGTGTGACGAGATGCTCATTGCCTTCGTTCAACAAACGGGAAATCACTTCGGCCAAATCCAGGAATCTATACGCGGTCTCTTCCCTCCAAGTGGTGGTTAAGTCCTTGCTCACAGTTGTATTCAGATCCCTCAGAATAATCCGGTAGGAACCATCTGGACTTTTATAAACACCCAGGTTTCCCAAATGAGGATGCTGGTGAAAATGGCCACCATCATGATAGGCTCGAAGTGTTCTTCCTATAGACTCAAATAGATTTTGCTGCTCCTCCTGATCGAACCGAATAAAATTCCACGAGTGAGCAGGCGCGACAACTATCTGGGGTTTCTCAGAGGCGGCAGGATAATAAGAAAGAAACCGCTGATCATCTTCTCCCATGCCCGCAATGAAGAAGCCCAGATTCTTTCCCTGAAATTGCTCTTCCTTTAATAGCCCCCGGGCAATCGGATAATCAGTCTCATAGGTATCCGTCTCGCGCCCCTTCCTCATTGCGTCGAATTCACGTTTTGCGCTCTCTGCCAACATTCCTCCCAATGGCTGAACAACAGGCGGGATCGATCGAATGACACCTTTTTTATCCACCACCATATCGCGAGACAATGCTCCCTGCCCTTGATAGGGCAAAAGCCTCCCGTCTCCATCATGGTGAGGTTTGATACTTGAAATACGCAGGACCTTAACTTCAATCTTCCGATCACTCAAACTTTTTTCTCTTACCTTAATGGGTTGTTTCAACGCGAGATACACCGTTCGGCCTTCTCCACTAAAGTCACCGTCTTCTGCCTTTAGATAAATTTTACCGTGACTGTCTTCTGCTAATTTCTTAAGCTCGCTACGCGATGCCCTGAGTATGAGCACCAAACTTTCAGCATCATCGAGACTTAAATTTCTTTTGAAGGTTTCATCGATTTCTTCAAATAAAAACCCCGACATATCCCAAAACAGAGCCCCTCGAACCTGCTTCTCGTCTCCCATCGAAGCCGCGGAGGAAGATTCAGGCTTGCCCCCCTGAGGACCGTCCCTCTTATACGTAGGGAAAAAACCGTATTTCGCAAAAGAAGCAATGGCCAAAACGAGTGAAAAAGCAAAACCGGGAATCATAAGGGATGGGAAAGAGTATAAGAAAAGAAAAAGCGCATTGAATCCCACATGGGCAATGATGCTGGGCCAAAGGTTATCGTAGTGATCCACCACCCTTTGATAAATGACGAAACCAATAAAATGCGATATAAACGCAAAAGGCGCTTTAAAAGAAAGGTCATGCCCTACCCAAGCATCCAGGAATGCCTGTAGGATGGTGGCCCCCGCCACACTCAGCCTGGGATTTAACTTGTTATCTAAAAACGATCGGATGATTCGATAAACATATCCGCGAAAGACAATCTCTTCTAGGATAGGTCCTAAAAAAACGGCGGATAACGCTAAAAGAATTATCCCCACAGGACCCAAGCCCAGCAAAAAATTCGTCTGCTGATTTGATTCCGAAATGCGGTCAGAAAAACCAAAACTTGTTGCCATCTGCAAAACCTTTAGCGCTAGGAAGCCCATAAGAGTGTCAACTGCAAAAAGTTGGCTACCCGCAATCAGGTCTTGATAAGTCGGTTTTATAGAGTACCTCTTACGAACCGCCTCCAAGGCATTCTCGGATAGCAAAAAGCTCCCTGACAACACGAGACCTGTCAGGATACCCACATCCAACACTATAGCCTGTCCACGGATAAAAGAACTGCCCTTGAAATAAGCAAAAAAGTTAAGGCCTACCACAAAAGCCGTAGCTAAAAGCGCCCTAAGGGGGACACGTCTAAGGCGATCTGAAAAGTGATTGTCGTCATTTTCTTGAGGGCCTGTCCCATTGGATTTACCCAGCGAATGCGCGGAGGACAATTCAGCCGTAGAAAGGTGACTGTCACTTTTAGTGACTGTCACCTCCGTCTCCGAATGGCGGGCGTGATAATTTTCTAATATCCGCGCGGCAGCTTGGTCCCATTCAGGTTTTCTGAGATGCGCTTCGCCCTCCTCATCCACCTTTCTGTCAGTGATGCCGTGCGCCTCATAAAAGTTTTCATCCTTTATTTCCTCAAATACGGCCCTGGCATAGCCTTTTTCTGTGTAAGCCTTGACGAAGACTGTGAAATCAGGGTGTTGCTGGCTTAATGTCATTAAGTCGCGAAACGCGGGATCTTTTCTGAGATCAAATTGACCTTCCGAAAAGCTCACAAAGAAAACGCGGCCGTCAAGGGTGACCTCAACCCAATGGTGCCCGAAACCCTGTTTTTCTCCTTTGACCAATTCAACTTTCACCCCATTTTTAAACTCAGTTTCCAAAAGTCTCTTGGCAATATACGCACAGAGACTGCAATTAAACGGATAATCAGATCCCTCTACCGAAATTTCCTTCTGTAAATCGTCGTTGATCTCTGAGACAAACGATTGAACCGCTTCAACGGATATCTTCACTAATGAAGAAGCTTTCTCGGGAGATCCCCGGCCCTTAAGAATCTGCCTAAAATACTTCAAACGTAACTTCATGCGTGTTTGCATGTCATCCAAATTAATTTTGGTTTCTGTTTCCTCCTCTGTCTCTTTACCGCCTTTGGTATTTTCCGCCAGAAGATCCGCCCGCTGTTCCACTTCGATCAAGAATGCTCTCCAAAGGTTCTTATCCTGACGTATTTTCTCAACCAGACCATCGGCCGATTGAGGTGCAACCGGCACAAGAGTCGCAATCAGATGCGCGAATTCAAATGCCGAATAATCTCCCCATTCTAAAACGCGTGTAAGAGCCCCTGCGAGCAGCGTCTGGAATTCTTCTCTCCGAGATTTATATTTCCCATCGTAGAATGCCTCGACCAAATCATCCACTTGCAAAAAAGATGAGGGCAGAGACTTCACAACGGTCGGTTCCATGTCGTCGGACTGTTTCCGACGTCCTGAAGATGTCTTCTCTGATTTTTTCGACTTGACGATGCTGATGCCTTCTATCTCATGTTTCTCCAAGACCTGTACGGAAGGCAAGATCTCTGGAAAAGACTGGGGAGTACGAAACTCTGCTTCGATGATTTTGTTAACTTCTGCATAAACTCTTTGCAATTTCCATAACGTAAGTTTCCCCTGCGCAAGATGGAGTATCTCTTCAAAATCAATCTCCGGGAAACCTGAATGTTTTCCCTGCCCCTGCTTTATCATCGCCATCCCCGCATCACTGGCCAGAGACTGTAGGGTGACGGAAGCCACTTGATGGGGAGTCATTCTGTTGGGATTCGAATCCGATTTTTGAGATTTGGTAGTCTCAGGTACGCTACTGCCCTCATCCAAAGAAACCGCCGGATGATAGGTTTTGACTTTTTCCAATCGATCCCAAAGTGCGGCATCCTGTAAAAGCGCCCAATACCCGGATTCCACGGAACTGAGAGCTGTTGTTTTCTGTTTTTCGCGCAGATATTCAAGAAAATGCCTTCTCACAAGAGGATGCAGAACCAGCACCGGAATTTCATCGGTCACATGCACTGTCAAATCAAATTGAGAAATTCCAAAACGGTGGGCCTGAGCCCTAAAGGATGCCTCATTGGAAAGCGCCGCCTTAACATAAGACCAGGTTTTCTCCACGGGAAGGGCATGTGCCTCAACGGGTAAGGCAAGAAGTCTTCGAATGGAAGCGCGATAATAAGGAAAATCCTCGCCAACTCGACCGACGAAACTTCGATTGCGTCCTAGAATGCCTTTTAGAACTTCAAGGATTGATTCCATTTCTTTGGTGGGAACGTTTTGAGGAACATGCTTGCGACGAGTCGTGTCAATCGTGTCAATTCGCTCAAGTATCGTTTGATCCGATCCAAACATCTTGAAAATTTCATGGAGGTATGTCGACACACTGTCTCTGCGTACACCGACCTCTTTCGCAATGTCTTCATAACTAAGTCCCTGGGCGAGATGGCGGACAATGTTAACATAATGGTTTATTTTCTTCTCGGCCCGGCCGGGATATTTTCCGGCTCGTTCCCGAGCCGCTTCTCTGACCCGTTCGATCAAAGAGTCGAAAACCTGCTCGCCTTCCAAAGAGATGTCATACAAAGCAGATCTTAAAAAAGCCCCGCGCAGTTTCGAATTAGCGTCGCGAAGAATCTGCCTGCCCCGTTCGGCCTTCTCCGAAAGCGCCTCCTTATCCTTATCGGCCGCTGACAGCTTCCTACCCAAACTCGAAGCCTGCACGGCGGGTTGAGGAATCACTAAAGTAATGGAAGTCCCGCGCCCGGGCTTGGACTTTATATCCAAGCGGCCGCCATGCGCCTCCGCGGCAAGTTTTGCCTCAAAAAGCCCCTGTCCTGTTCCATGCTCCCTGGTAGTAAAATCTAAATCGGCGGCCCTTTGGCGCGTGGCTTCATCCATACCCCGGCCGTCATCTTTCACTTCGAATAACAGGCTGTTGAAATTTCTCCCCGGCCTGACATGAACTTCTATATGCCGGGCCTTGAACTGAATGGCATTTTCAATCAGGTCGGCCAAGGCCTTTTCTATTCTGGATAAGTTCAATTGATAAGGCATTCGACGCAGCTTAGGATCGAGCAGAAGTTTAAATTCGACAGATTTCTCATCCCGCTCTTTCTTCCTAGAATCAACGAGTATCTTTACAAATTTTTCCGCCTCGGGATCGCTAACGCTTTCCCGGACATCCGACTCTATTTTTTTATCGCTTCTATAACCGCGTTCTTTTTCAAAAACATGGATCACTCTCCGCAATCTTTTTTCGAGTACGGAAGTCCCTTTAAACGATTGAAACCGTATTTCGCCGGAGGCGATTTCCAATGTGTCTTTAAGAAAGTCTCGGACCGCTTCGATTTCGGTTAACCAGGAGGATGAAACTCTAAAATCAGGCCCATCTTTTTTCCCTCTTTCAACGATCTTTATGGTGTTTCCATACAAACTCAATATTTGATCTAAGATGTCGATGAGATTTTCAATCGATTTCTTTTGAGCGCTCCAGATTTCGTGTATCTTAGCCCTATTTGTCTTCAAATCGTCCGCATAAGAACCGCTGCGATTAGGAATGTTTCCAACAGCCTCGTCGTAAGTTTTACTTTTAAGAATCCTGGCTAAAGATCTCAATTCTCTTCGGAGCTGAGTATTGGACAGGGAACTCTTCAAAGCATTTTCGACAAACCAGCTAAAATTATGCAAAGTGGCAACAACATCCGGATAGCTGCCGTGCGCTAATCTTCTGATCGCAACATCCAGCCATTTCTCCTCGGCCTTCAAAAGATCCCGGATTCCCTTTTTCTCAGCCTTGGTCAGCTTGGCCGACCGCGCCGCCAACACGGGACGGATGATTCCCGAAAGACTCAGATAATATTTGAGGCCGGCGACAATTTTCCGGCGGTTCGCCGTTAAAACGGGAACCATTCCCGAAATTCTGTCCTGAAGTTCCCGCAGCCCTCCTTGCTCAGCTCCGCTTTCTACAGCGGAGGATACCCCCGCCTTGGCGTGGGTATCCGTAGCAGTACCTGCCCGCGGCGGCGCAGTCGTGCCGCTGGCAGGTGGCAGCGAAGCAGAGCGGAGCCGTCCCTCGACAAGATGCTGAGGCCATGCGTTGATATTGCCCATCGATGAAATGGCGCCTCTTGCTCCGGCTTTCAGCGCAGAAAAAATTTGAGTCTCATCGCCCTGGTAATCAACGGTGTGGTTCAGATATTCACGAAACAGATTCATATCCCCGGAACTATCTTTGAGAGCTAGGAATTTCCCTTTTGTTTTTTCGAGAACAGCAGGATCGATGTTGAGGCCTCGTGTAATCCCCGGATTATTATAGAGGATCAGCGGAAGACGGGTCTGAATCTTGGCCAAGTGGGCGGGGATGTCCTCGTTTCCCTTTAAATAAAAAAGAGGAGCGATCACGGCGGCATGAACGCCGTAAGCCTCTGCCTTCTTCAGATTGGAAAGAGTTTGGGCTTCAGTATCCCCCGTCACATTGGCAAAAATCTTAAGCCTCCCGCCCGACTCTTCCGTGAAAACGCGTAGGGTCTCAAGTCTTTTCGCATTATCAAGGAGATGAAATTCTCCCGTAGCGCCCATGACCAGGACAGCCGTCACACCAAGTGAAAGAAGATGAGAAATCAATTTTCTGATGCCCTTCCGATCGACACGGCCCTTCTCCGTCAGAGGAGTAACAACGGGAACAATATTAGTTTTGGGAAGAATGGATTCCAGATTCTTTGCGCCGGCCGCTCCCAGTAACCGGCCGTGAGGGCCTTTAGAATCAGGAGGCGTTACGGCTGATGCTGGGCTGGTAGCAGCAGAAAATTCTGTGGTGAGGGTGCGTGGCACTCCCAGTAATGCCTCCTTATCCTCTCTCGGTAAACCAAAATAAGGGGAAGGCAAGACGGGAGTGTTGGTGAGTCCAGGGACATGATGTTCATTAAGAAAATCAAGAATCGGTCTTAAAGAAATTGCCCGGGTAGGTGCCAGACCCGATGAAACGAAAAGGCCAATGATACGGCCTTTTTCATTGGCTATAGGAGAACCCATAGCCCCTCTGATTAGATTTCTCTGAACCTCAAAGTAGGGAGCGGCTTTTGCCTTTCTCGCAATCGGTGCAATCAATGGTGTCTGCGTTCGACTTGGGGGCATTTCATTCCAGCGGCCCGTGATCACCATTTCCTGATTCATGAATTCCCTAAGCGATATTTCTTCTCCGGGATAGTACAAATCAGAAATAGCTACGGGCAAACTCTCAAAGGAATCTTCAATGTCGTGAGGCTCGGCCAAAGTAGCAGGAACGAGCCATTTCCCTGGAGGAATCATAGATTTCTCAATTGTGACAAGCGCCAGAAGTTTTTCCTCATCCACGGCCACAACATGGCCTGAAACTCCAGCAAGTTCCGTTGAAGATAGCGATAACGATTTTTCCCTGCCAAGGTTGGGTTGCGGAAATAAAACATGAATATTCTCAACCGATTTCACCACATCCGAGACCGTCAGGACAAACCAATCCTTGTCATTTCCGCCGATAATCACTCCGGTGCCATGGCCCCTGCCCCTGTCTTCACCAACAATCATTCCATGGTCATCGAGTGTTTGAAAGGAGCCCTCAGTCCGAGAAGTCTTCGAGATATTCACACGCATCTCGGCAATCCCGACTGTCGCATGAATCAAATTTTCAAGATTCTCCAAAACTTTCTTATCCGAAATCCTTTTCCCCAGGCTAGAGGCCAAACCGCCATCTTGCAGGTCTCTGGTATCAACAATCTGATTTTTACCGCGGCTCTTCGCTTGAAGAAGCGCCGAATCCGCGAGACCGGCAAATGACTGGGGAGTTAATTCTTGACTGTAAGGGTATTCTGCCGCACCGATAGAAACCGTCACCAAGTATCCGGCAAGCAGCTTTTGAAGTTCTGAATCCTTTTCAATCGAGCTGCGGATGCGCTCAGCCGGGAGCAGATACCAATCCGGACGCAGCTCTTGTTGATCTCCAATTGCGGTTAATAAAACGGAAAATTCCTCGCCGCCCCACCGGGCCGCGAAATCTACATCACGAATCGCCGCTCGTATGAGTCCGGCAATACGCACCAAAACAACGTCCGCCTTTAAATGACCGTAATCTTCATTGAGCTTTTTAAAATTGTCGATATCAATCATCAAAAATGCCAGCCGCTGGCGTGAGTCCCTACGAACCCGGTGAATGTCACGGACCGCTTCATTCTGGAACGCGCGATTATTGGGCAGCCCCGTTTTGGAATCCGTTAAAGATGCTTTATGTGCTTTGAGCCACAGTTCACGAAGGTAAAAACTCAAGGGCAGCAAAGGCAGAATAGTCATGAGCGAACCAATCATCCAAGCTTTGAATGGGCTTAGAAGATTTAGGAAAATACCTACCCACAATCCCAAGGCTCCAAAAATTTCGCCGGCGGTCACAACAAAGACTGTAGTCAACAATAACCTCATAAACCCCATGGTAAAATTCAGAGGAATGGGTCGGGGAATCGATCGAGAAACATTTTTATCTTTTTGAATGACACGGACACGATTGCGCCCTTCTTTTTTTGCCTGAGACAAGGCTTCATCCGCTAAATCAGTCCATGCCGTAAGGCTGACAGAATCTCTATAAGGATACTCCGATACTCCAACCGAAAGGGTGACGGGCTGTCCATGCAACATTTCTTTTATCAATCCATCCGACTCAACCGCTTTTCGGATCCGTTCTGCGGGGATGAGATACCAATCGGAATTCAATTCTTTGTTGGCCGTTTCATGAAGGAGCACTGCAAATTCCTCGCCGCCCCACCGGGCCGCCAAATCAACCTTGCGGATATTGTCCTTAATAATTTGCGCGACACGGACCAAAACCATATCGGCCGTCAAATGTCCGTGTTCATCGTTTAAACGTTTGAAGTGATCCACATCGATCATGAACAAAGCCAGGCGTCTGATCGGATCCCTCTTGATCTGCGCCAAATCCCGGGAGGCCACCTCGTGAAATGCCCGAACATTCGGCAGTCCCAGCTTGGCATCCATGAGCGACCATCGCTGGGCCTGACGCCATAATTTGTAAATAGAAATGACCATCGGCACAAGCGGGAGCGCCATCATTCCCATGCCCAAGAACCAAGCCTGTAGAGGGGGGAGCACTTTTCTGGAAAGACCGAGCCAAAGTCCGATCAAACCAGCCAATTCACCCATGGCCGCCGTCACCACAGTGACCCAAAGCCAGCGATGGCTCGTCTTTTCGAATTGGACGATTTGTTCTAACTCCTGAATTCTCGGTTTTCTTTGTTCCGCAGAATCTTCTCCAAGCGAATGGGCGATGGGTGTCTGTTTCGAGAGAACGGCTTCAAAATTTTCCGCCCGCGTTCCTGCCACGGCGCGGTAAGCTTCATCAGAAACCGTGAAAACCGTGGGGACGGTCCTGGGAGGGACACTCTTACCCATGGAAGCCGCGGAGGAAGATTCAGGCTTGCCCGCCGACGTTTTAGTGGCGGGCCTGTCCCCTTGGGGACCGTCCCCCGCTGAGGCGCGGTAAGCTTCATCGATCCAATCGTGACGTTCACCCAGAGAAGCCCCTAAGGCTTCCTGCGCGAAGGCGGGAATCAAATAAGCAGGATTTTTGAGATGATTTTTAGCGGCGAAATTTTTACCTAAAATGGAACTAAGGTAAACATTTTTATCTCCCGCTTGAGAAAGCCAGGGAGAAATGACGAGGTAAGGGATGCCCTCTTTCTTGAATTTTTCCTTGATCCCTTCGGTATGGAACCCTCCCGTGATGAGAATGACTCTTTTCTTCCCCTTCTCCTTCGAAAGGCTGAGCGTGTTTCTGACCATCGCTTCTTCGCGCCGGCCTGCACCCTCATAAAAAGACAGCGCCTGACGAAAGAATTTTTGAATATCGCTCTCTGCAAGTCCGTCTCTGGGAAAGGACGCGATTTCTCTCCCTTCGAGGGCTTTGAGTCTGCCGAGAATTTCAATGGGGGCGCATGTGTTGGCGTCGGCTGAAAGCTTTCCAAATTCTTCCCGAGTTAATTCGAGGTGAAAGAGTTTTTCGAGAAGGAGTGAGTCTTTCAGAATCTGAACGAGGTTCTTAGATGCCGTGTCTTGGCTCAGGTGGGAAAGAATTTGATCGGAAAGATTCTCGATCTCGGCCATAAGATCCCGCGATTCAAGTTCTTCGCGCAGGATCAAAGCGCCTCCCCAGAGACAAAGCTCGGGATAATTTTTGAAGGTAAAATCAGCGGGAGCTGTCCGGTAGATGCTTTCAAATAGACTGCGCAAATTCTTCTTGCGCCGGTTTGGACGGGCTGAAAACTTGACGCCCCGGTCGAATTTTTGAATGAGCGAAGAACTCAGCCCCATTTTTTTGAAATTCTCAAGGAGGATTTTTTTCTCCTTTTCAAATTGATCCTGATGGAGCTTGGGTTTCATTTCTTCGAGCTTGAAGATGCGGACCAGATGCGGCCAATCAAGTTGGGATTTAGGATCGGAAAGAGAAAAGCCAAGTTCTTTCTGCACGGTTCGCGCCAGCATTTTGAGAAAAGAAGGAAGATGGCTTTGATTACGCTGGAAGGCCGTCCAGGATTTTTCAAAATGTCTCAAAGAAGGACTCCAAATCTTGGCCCCAAGATTTCCGATCCGGGAATGAATGTAATGGACAAACCAGTCGGCTTCATCTTTCTCCGCATAAACTTTTCGGAAGCACATCAAATTGTCGCGGTAAGCCGTCTCATCTTCAACACCGAAGACTTGAATGTGATAACCGTCATTGCGAGTCCCGCCGAAGGCGGGGCGACGAAGCAATCTACGTTCTGAGATTGCTTCGGTCGCTGCGCTTCCTCGCAATGACAAACGCTTGCTTCCTGCTTCTTGATACCTGCTTCCCTCAAGCAGGAACATCTCCGGCCCAGAAAACTCTCCCTGGCGCATGAGATAATCTGCCATCTTGAGATTGTGATTCGCATCGGGGAAAAATTTGAAATGCTTGGCATCGAGCTGAGTCTGCGCCCCCTCAACGGCCATCAGGGAAAAACCGTAGCGGCTGGCGAGGAAATTCACGATTTCCTTGATTTTTATTTGTGAGGGGTAATGAGAGTGAACATCCTGAATGTGGACAATGAGAGGAGTTTTTTCCGAAGCTTCAAGAGGAAGGTATTTTTCCTCAACGGTTCCGAGGGAGGACGGAAGACGGAGAAGATCAAATTCACGGGTAAGGAACGAGGGGCTGTTGTGTCCGAATGAGATTCCATCCGGATTGGCAGACACAATGTTCGTCCAGGTGAACACAAGCGCTACCAAAAGCGAGCAGCTTTTGAGAAAAAAATTTCCCCTCTTATTTTGTGTGATCAGCATTAGATTCTACTTAAAACTTGGAATTATTAAAATCTCTACTCTATTATTTATAATAGGTTAGCTATATAGCAATATAACTTAATAAATTAATAAAAATAAGTATACACGGTAAGGGTACCATTTGCAACGAATAACTGGGGTAAAATTCTAGTCCAAGATTAGTTGTAACTTATTTAATTGATTAAAGTTAAAGTAATTCTGAATTTTGGAGGAATGGGAAATCGACAGGCCATCACCGGCTCCCTACTTGAGACCAGTTTTAAGCCATCTGATCAAGGCTGGAGCAATCTCGGCTACAGGATGGGAAATGGCAAAACTAGGGGGAGTTTTATCCCCCGTACGTCAGTTTATTCGTAGGCTTATGGGGAGGATCATTAGCAGGACGTAGTGTTACAGGGGGATTATTTTTGAAGGAAGGCGCAAGGTCTTTATTGATTTTAGTATAGGCGGGATCTTTATCGTCGGTATCGACAATAGCACCAATGGGACATTCAGGAAGACACATGCCGCAGGTAATACAGAGTTCCGGATCGATGATCATAAATGGCTGACCTTGATAGTCGCCAGGAAAAATGCATTCTACCGGACAAACAGACACGCAAGTTGCATAACGCTCACCCAAACATTTCTCTGTAATAACGTAGGACATGATTTCCTCCTTTCAATCGATGGAAAATTGTACCTCTTTCAATTCTAAAAGGCAATAGTCACTTTTTTTGCATTGTCGTCTTCAATGGGGATGAGGAGACGGAAATGACTCCAGGTCAGTTTTGGCCACGTGGCCAAAACTGGTATTTCTCCGCAAAGAGTTACTGAATTAGTGCGCATTAACAACAGTCGCCTTTCCTCTCTCAATAACTTCCGGTCATCATTACAACGGCTCAACAAACTGTGGCTTGATCGATTTTTTGATAAATTTTGCCCGATGCGCCCACTCCAGAAGTTTCTCAACGGCTTTCTTTGCTTTCTGGTCGTACCCTAACGTGTATTCGTTGACATACATCCCGACAAATTCATCCACCAGCATGGGATCCAGCCCGCGTGAGAAAGGAAGCGCGTACTGAAGAGCGTCTCCCCGATTGGCAAAAGCATATTCAATGCTGGCCTTGAGGATCCCGGCTAGACGCCGCTGAGTCTCCAAGGGCAAATCCTTTCTCACTACATCGGCTCCGAGAGGAAGCGGAAGCGATGTTTTTTCATCCCACCATTCGCCTAAATCCACAATCTTATGGAGTTTGTATCGGCCGTAGGTCAACTGCCCTTCATGGATCAGAAGTCCGGCATCGGCCTTTCCCTCGTAAACATATTTCAGAATCTGATCGAATGGGACAATCTCATAAATAAAGTCGGGTTCATACAATTTTAAAAGAAGAAAGGCGGTGGTCATCATGCCGGGAACAGCAATTTTCTTTCCCGCCAAACTCTTCGTGAGATGAGGCGTTTTCGAAACCACGATCGGCCCGTAATGAAACCCAAAGCTCGCACCGGCCGAAAGAATCGCGTAGCGATCGCTCACATGCCCGTAGGCGTGAAAGGAAATGGCCGTCACCTCAAGCTCGCTTTGCATCGCCCGCTTGTTCAAACTTTCAATATCTTCGACTACATGTTCAAATTGAAACCCGTAGGTTTCCACTTTATTTTTGGCGATGGCATAAAACATAAACGCATCGTCCGCATCCGGGCTGTGGCCGAGGCGGATAAGTCTCTTAGCAGTTGATTTCGTGTCTAACACGATGTCGCTCATACATTATCCCAGCATTGGTGTATTCAGGATCGAGATGCCATTTTACAGGATTCTCCTGAACATATTTTCTAATTCGGAACAATTCAGATTCATTCCGGATCACGCGATCATAATAATTGCGCTGCCATGCGAATTGATTATAACCAGCACATCGAATCTCGCGGGCCGAAAACGCCTTAAACGCACGAATCATTTCTCCCAATGTACGGGCGCGATTTATCGCGCCCTTTATCTTACCATCCATTTCATCAGGCGTCATAAATGACGCCCCTACAATACGGATAATGCCATGTATGTGATTCGGCATGACGATGAATTCATCCATCACGATACTGGAAAACCGTTGCGGTAATTGGTTCCATACCTGGGAAATTATTTCCCCCACCCGATTCAATTTCATTTCCCCATTAGTGATTTCCCCAAAAAAACATTCCTGATTTTTTGTGCAAATCGTTACAAAATAAAATCCCGGGGTTGAATAATTATAATCTTTTAAACGAATTGATCGTCGATTTCGTTTCATGATATCTATGGTATCGGGTATCGGGCGCCATCCATGGCGCCCCTACGTTTCGCTATCCCCATGATCTCTTTTTTCCCTTTTACCTTGTATCTTTTTCCTTTTTCCTTTTTACTTTTGACTTAGATTCACCCACACACTCTTCACCTCAGTGTAAAGATCAAGCGCATTTCTCCCTCCGTCTCTTCCGAAGCCGCTCATTTTGTAACCGCCAAAAGGAGAGGCCTGGTCAAAGGCGCCGTAGCAATTCACCCAAACCGTACCGGCTCGAACCATTTTTGCGAAACGATGGGCTTTCTCAATATCACGTGTCCACACGGCAGCGGCCAGACCATAAAAAGTGTCGTTCGCCTGCTGAATCACCTCATCAGCATCTTGGAAAGGAATGAGACAGGCCACGGGCCCGAAAATTTCCTCTCTGGCAATGCGCATATCATTCGTGGCCTCGTCGAACAGAGTAGGCTTCACATAATAACCCGCACCCGAAGGCCGGTTCCCGCCCACAAGAAGCCGGGCTCCTTCTTTTTTCCCGATCTCAAGATAACGCATCACTTTCTCAAGCTGTTCGGAGGAAACTTGAGGGCCGATCTCCGTCTTGGGATCAAAAGGATCCCCCTGTCTGAGCTTCTTTGTTTTTTCCACCAATTTTTCAGCGAAAGCATCATGAATCTTCTTCTCCAAGAAAATTCTCGTGCCGGCACAGCAAACCTGCCCGGCGTTGAAGAAAACACCGGTCATCGCATTTTCAACCGCTCGATCAAGATCCGCATCGGCAAAAATGACATGGGGAGATTTCCCCCCCAGTTCAAGTGAGATCCTTTTCAAAGTCCCGGCTGCATTTTTCATGATCTCCTGGCCGGTCACATATTCCCCGGTGAAAGCAATTTTATCCACGCCGGGATGCCGCACGAGCGATGCCCCGGCCGCCGGACCAAAGCCCGTCAACACATTCAAAACACCGTCCGGCAGTCCCGCCTCTTGCATGATCTCGGCTAGTCTGAGCGCACTAAGCGGTGTTTGCTCAGCCGGCTTTAGAATAACGGTGCCCCCACAGGCCAGTGCCGGCGCGATTTTCCCAGCCGACAAACCTAGAGGAAAATTCCAGGGGACAATGGCCCCCACCACACCTACCGGCTCGCGAAGCGTGTAATTAAAATAAGAACCGTCTACCGGAATGGTCTCACCATAAATTTTGTTCGCCCAGCCTGCGTAGTATTGGAAACACTCGATCGTGGAGGGAATGTCGACCGACTTCGAGTCCTGAATAGGTTTGCCGTTATCCAAGGTTTCAAGAGCGGCGAGCTCGTCCTGATACTTTTCAAGAAGCTCCGAAATTTTCCAAAGAAGTTTACCTCGTTCTTTAGCGCTGAGTTTCGGCCAGACGCCTTCCTCAAAAGCTTTTCGAGCCGCTTTCACGGCCAGATTCACATCTGCTTCGTCGGCTTCAGCCACTTGCGTGATGACTTCTTCAGTCGCCGGGTTGATGGTGGGAAAGGTTTTCCCGGAACGGGCTTCCTGCCATTTGCCTCCTATGAAAAGTTTCCCTTGGGGAAGTTTGACAGGCTTTATCTTCTTCTTTTCTACGGTTTGAACCATTGATTTTTCGTTACCTTCTTTGTTCATTGCCAATCCTCTGCCGCCGCGGATTGCAAATCGAGATTCCGAAAGGTGATGCTTTGCGCCCCATATTTTTCCATTTCCTCAATGGCATGTTTGGAATCTTCCGGTTTTACATTCACACCCCGAGAGGCATCGGCCAGAAAAAAAACTTGAAGCCCATAATACAAACCATCCACCACGGTTGAACCCACACAGTAATCTGTGGCGAGCCCTCCAATAAAAAGTTTGCGCACGCCTTTCGAACGCAACCTTAAAACGAAATCCGTGCGATCAAAATCGGAGTAGGCATCATGATCGATCTCACAGCCTTTGGAAATGATCTCAGCCGCGGCAGGCAGGTTGAGGTCCGGATGGAAATCAGCACCGGGAGTATTCTGAACGCAGTGAGGCGGCCAAGGACCTCTTGGCTTGAAGGAAATATGTCCTTTCGGATGCCAATCACGCGTAATATAAATGGGAAACCTTCTTGTCTGGAAAATCTCAAGGTATTGATTCATCACCGGGACCACAGCCTCCCCATCTTTAACGGCCAGCGCTCCGCCCTTGCAAAAATCCCTCTGAATATCCACCGCGACAAGAGCGGACTGACGATCAATGAGAACCCTGGGATGAGCCATTTTCTCCCACCTTGACTCCTAGAATTTCCAGTTCTTTCTTCAACTCAGGCGCCGAGCGATAATGAATCGTTGGAATACCCAAGGCCCGCGCCACCTCGGCATTTTCTTCCATATCATCCACAAACACCACTTCCTCAGGTTTTGCTTCCAATTTCCTGAGTACCAGCTTAAAAAGTTCCGGGTCGGGTTTGCGCATCCCGACTTCATGCGACGGGAAGAACGCCTCAATCAACTTCAAGATTGGGAAATTCTCAATCCAGTAGCGGAAGTGCAGATCCGTTGTATTCGTGATGGCCGCCAGCCGGTACCGCCCCTTCAAAGCTTGGATCAAATCCCCCACAGAGTGATTGAGCCAGAAAATATCATTCCAAATATCTGCAAAAGTGTCAAAATCAATTTTGAAATCAAGCTCCTCCTTCAATTTACCATAAAATTCCTCCGAGCTCACTTCACCCTGGGAATAAAGCTTTTCCAATTTCGAGAAATAAAAATGCTTCTCAATGGTCTCAATAGGCAGGCCGGTCACCTCGGCAAACCGCCTCGCCGCGCGGAGATAATCGAAGTGGAGGATAACATTTCCAATATCAAAAATAATGGTTGAAATTTCCAAGCCGGATTTTTTCATGGCGGCAATTATACCATTTAGCTGGAAAAATGTTGCGGTTAATCTTATAATGTCCCCTCTTATTAAGAATGCCTAAGTAATCGTTCAAAAGTTTCCATGCATTTGGCTGAATGACAAATGGGCTAATTCCTAATGTCAAATAAATCGGGGAAATGACAAATAAAAGAATAAAAAGTTTGCCGGCTTGGGATTCTTTTCGACTGGTTTGTCATTTGGGATTAGTCATTTATTTGGCATTGGCTCATTTGGGTTTTGTCATTTGACTGAAACACTCAGAAACTTAGGTGCGTTAAGGAATGATCATGACTACGTTCAACATAAAGCACAAGAGCAAAGACGTTACCGAGGGACCTGAAAGGGCGCCGGCACGGGCTATGCTCCGGGCTGTCGGTCTGAAAGACAAAGATCTTCAAAAGCCCTTCATTGGAATCGCCAACACGGCTTCCGAAGTGACACCCTGCAATCTTGCCCTTTATCAGATTGCTCACAAAGTTAAGGCCGGCATCCGCGAAGAAGGCGGTGTCCCGTTTGAATTTGGGACCATCACTGTCAGTGACGGCATTTCCATGGGGACCGAAGGCATGAAAGCCTCGCTCATCAGCCGCGAGGTGATCGCAGATTCGGTTGAACTTGTGGCCTTTGCGGAAAGATTCGATGGTCTGGTCACGCTGGCCGGTTGTGACAAAAATCTGCCCGGCACTTTGATGGGTATCATCCGGCTGAACATTCCTTCCGTTTTCATTTACGGCGGACCTTCTCTGGCCGGCCGCTATGAAGGCCGTGATGTGAATATTCAGGATGTCTTTGAAGCCGTGGGTAAACATGCCAAAGGAAAGATGTCTGATAAAGAGCTTCACGAACTCGAGACGCAAGCCTGTCCCGGTGCCGGAAGCTGCTCGGGCATGTTCACCGCCAACACCATGGCCACGGTTATTGAAACGCTGGGCATGATGCTCCCCGGGACAGCATCGATACCTGCTGTGGATCCAAGACGGCTCGAAACTTCTCTGGAAGCCGGCAGGCAGGTAATAAAACTTCTCAAGCAAGGAATACGGCCTCGCGATATTCTAACCAAAAAGGCTTTCGAAAATGCCATTGCCGCTTCGGTGGCCATCGGAGGCTCCACCAATGCTGTGCTGCATTTGCTGGCCCTGGCTCAGGAAGCTCGTGTGAAACTCACTCTAGATGATTTCGAAAGAATCAGCCGCAAAACACCGCATATCGCCGACATGAAACCCGGCGGCCGTTACGTGATGCCCGATCTGGATAAGGTCGGCGGCGTGCCTCTCCTGTTAAAAATACTGCTCGATGCGAAACTCATCGACGGCGACGTGCTCACGGTCACCGGTAAAACGCTCCGAGAAAATCTAAAAGCCATTGAGGTGAGTCTCTCGGAAGGAAGGCAAGTCGTTCATCCTATTGAAAATCCCATCCACACGCAGGGGTCCTTGGTAGTTCTCAGAGGCAATCTTGCCCCCGAGGGAGCCGTGATGAAACTCACGGGAAGCAAGGATCTTTACTTCAAGGGTCCGGCCAGAGTCTTTGGCCGTGAAGAGGACGCTTTCGAAGCAGTCACAAAACAGAAAATCCGCCGCGGAGATGTGGTGGTCATTCGCTACGAAGGTCCGAGAGGCGGTCCCGGCATGCGCGAAATGCTGGCCGTGACTTCAGCCATTGTCGGGCAAGGAGATGAGGGAGACATTGCCCTGGTCACGGACGGACGATTCTCCGGTGCGACACGCGGACCCATGGTGGGGCATGTTTCACCCGAAGCCGTTGTGGGGGGACCTCTCGCCGCGGTAAAAAATGGGGACACTATTATCATCGATATTCCTAAACGGAAACTGACACTTGATATTCCCCAGACCGAGCTTCGGGCGAGGCTTAAAAAATGGAAGCCGCCTCAACCTCATTATCGCCACGGCGCCCTCGCCAAATACGCCCAACTCTTTCAGTCCGCCTCGAAGGGGGCGATCACAGTCGTTAGCGAAAATGCGAGATGACAAACTCCAAATGGCAAATGAATCTGTACAAACGCTTGCTAATGACCCATCGAAAAAATGATGTGCTTAGATTAGACGCTTGGGATTTTTCTGATTCCTTTGGATTTTGTCATTGGGATTTTGGATTCTTTTTCCGTTTCGTGCTTTGATGTATCGATCTGTGATTCTCTTTAAGACTACCTCACTCCAGCATGAATGTTGAAGCTATTCTCTTGGACATCGACGGCGTCCTGGTGGACGTTCGGAAATCTTATCTTGATTCCATCCGCCAGACAGTCAACCTTTATCTGGAGAAAATCCTCCTTGTTCGATCAGGTTCGAAACTGCTCCTTTCACGCCAGGATGTGAATCAATTCAAACTCCTCGGAGGCTTCAACAACGATTGGGATACCGTTTACGGTCTCCTTCTTTATCTTCAGTCCCTGCTCGAGAAGAGAAACAAAACTTGGGAAGCCACAAGCATCGATGAGCTGAGACGCCTTAAAAATCTTGGGAGGCTGGCGAAGCGCGTTCCTTACCCCTGCGGCGTGGCAGAGATCCTAACTCTCGTCAAAGATTCCGGTTCGATCATCTATGCGCTTGCCAAAGATATGTTTCAGGAAATTTATCTCGGCGAGAAACTATTCCGAAAAAGCTACCGGAGGAATCCTCTGTTCACAAAATCCAAAGGCCTGATTCATCTTGAAAAGCTTCTCATTCCCCACAGCCTTCTCGCCGCTCTGAAAAAAAAGGGGGTAAAGCTTGGCATCGTGACAGGGAGAACGCGTTTTGAGGCGGAAGTTGTTTTGAAAAGATTCGGTCTCCGCAAACTATTCAAAGCCCTGGTGAGTCACGACGAGGTGGAGCGCGAGGAGAAAAAGCGGGGCGTTAGTTTGCGTAAACCTCACCCCTTTTCTCTTCTATTGTGCGC
>OBEQ011595465.1_pt1 | contig 20728 bp, 21 predicted proteins | sample 1670901 | NCBI WGS metagenome assembly OBEQ01 (sample SAMEA104232315, study PRJEB22302) | groundwater metagenome | biome: forest; feature: aquifer; material: groundwater | place: USA | collected 2011-08-07 | depth 5.4 m
TCGCCATCACACGGGCAATGATCTCGGCCTTCTTGAGTTCTTTCGATGACATGCGAGTGGTGAAATGCATACCCCAGCACCTTAGCTGAGGCGGACATTTCTATTTCCCGCAAACCGGACATTATCAAAGTCCGGTTACAGGGCGGCTGGAATCCCCATGAAACAAGGCCAAGATGAGTTTTTTAAGGTGAAAAGTTTGCCCCGCAAACAAGAGACGGATATACTAGAGAAACCCCGAGCTTGATGCTCGGTTTTTACAAATGAATTAACTCTGTACCTGTCCTATGGCAGACAAGGAACGTGATCAGGAGTTCGTGGAATATATTGTGCGCAATATTGTGAATCATCCCGACGATGTTCGCACAGAACGTATTGTGGATGAACGTGGCGTGCTCATCACCCTCTTCATCAATCAAGAAGACATGGGGTATGTGATTGGTCGGCAAGGGCAGACGGCGCGCTCTCTGCGTACCTTGTTGAAAATTGTTGGGGCGAAAAACAATGCACGAGTGAATTTGAAGATTTACGAACCTGAAGGCTCCCGCCGCGCGCACATGGCCGAAACCGCCGGTGTCGGTGCTGGCGACATGCAAGCGTCCTCGGTGGAAGATCTCGTGATCTAGCCAAAACAAGGAAAACCGTCTACGATCGTAGACGGTTTTCCTTTATGCCTAAACCCAAACTCCGTCGCTTCGACATCCTCACCATTTTTCCCGAGATGATCGCGGGCTATGCTTCGGCGTCCATATTGGGGCGGGCGCAGAAGGATGGGAAAATAAAAATCGAAGCGCATAATTTGCGCGATTGGACGACAGACAAACATCACAAAACAGACGACACGCCGTATGGCGGCGGGGCGGGGATGGTGATGAAGGCGGCACCGTTTGATTTGGCGGTGGAGGAGATAAGAGGTGACGCCGATGGCTTCAACAAGAGTCGGCGGCATCCTGAGGCCAGCAGGCCGAAGGAGCCCAGGCGAATCAGCAAAAACGTTCGGGTGATTATGACGGCCGCTTCGGGTACGCCGTTTACACAGGCGGATGCGAAGCGATTGGCGAAATACGATCAACTCATTTTCCTCTGTGGGCGTTACGAGGGTATTGACGAGCGCGTGCGCGAACATGTCGCCGATGAAACATTCTCGATTGGCAATTACGTTTTAACGGGCGGGGAATTGCCGGCGCTTGTCATGATTGATGCGATTGCACGCCATGTGCCGGGAGTTCTTGGCGCAAAAGAATCCCTCATGGAGGAATCTCACGACGAAGAAGGCTGGCTTGAATATCCGCAGTATACGAAGCCGGAAGAGTATAAGGGATGGAAGGTGCCGGAGGTACTCTTGTCGGGGAATCACAACTTGATCGAAGAGTGGCGAAAGAGGATGCGTAAACACAATGACCGCCCATAGGCGGTCATTTATTAAGCGGTCGGAACGGCGGTCTTCTTGCCAGCGAGCTTGTTGGCGAGGACTTTGCTGATATGGCTCGTGGAACGCTTTTTTCCTTCGACGATTTTGGCATCCACGAGAAGATTCCACACGGTATCGGATGCTTCGGCGCCCTTGGCGATCCAGCCTTTGATGCGTTCTGCATCGAGCTTGATTTCAGGCGGAGACATGCGCGGGTTGTAGTGACCGACGATATCGAGGGCCTTGCCCCAAGGATCTTTGTGCTTGGGCACGACGATCATGCGGTAGCTTGGCTGATTGCGCCGACCGACGCGAGAAAGGCGAATGGAAACCATAGGTGGGGTGTAGAATGTAGGGTGTAGGGTTGAGAGAAAACCCGACCTACGCATAAGTCAGAATGACGGTGAACGGAGTGTAGTGGAAAGAGGCTGAATCGTCAAGGAATGAAAATAAAAAAGGCGCGTGTGCGCCAGGGGCTCTAGAGCGGTAGTAATTGCGAGATGCGATTTGCCAGTCGCATATGACATCCCGCCTCTCGCAAGCCAAGAACGATAATATCTCGACGTTCCAGGTATTTCGCCTTGCGAACAGGACTCGGTTTATTTTGGCGATTCGCGTTTTTCGCCAATTGCTCGAAGAACAATTCTTGTTGCGGATGAGTGTTGCATGCGTCCAGACACTGTGCGATGAGCGACGAGGTAAGATGCCACGTACAGTGATCTGCAATATAAACGACCTCGCTGTCCCAGGCGTCGGCCTCTTTGACCAACTGCAAGTATCGCGCCAAATTTGTTGCCTTCTTCTCTCCCGAGTCGGTGAAGACCAGCACTTTTGCGAGTGCTCCCCGTTTCTTCAGTCGTACCAGAGTTTTTCTGCACGCGTCCGCCAAATCGTCCTTGGGAACACGAGGAAGCTCGGGAATACCCTGGTCGATTATTTGGCGATCCGTCTTGGCCATGTCAACCTCCGGAAAGACAATGGTCGAGCCATGTACAATAATCGACACACCAGCTATTGTCAAGACTGCGGGAAAAAGTATAGGCTCGAGCCGGACCCTTTTACAAAGGAGAGCGTCATGGGAGCACGGTATAATTTGAAACAAGTCGTTACCGCAAATGAAGTGCTTGCCCGCATCGCAAAAGCCAGGAATGAGGCCATCAAGCAATGGTTCGATCCCGCACGATTCACGGTGCGATTCGACTTGGACGGATGTCTCCTCGACAATGGCCCACGGACGCTTGCCATTCTGGGGCATTTCATCCGCCACTCAACCCGCTTGTCATGGGATGATTTACAGCGCGCAGAGATGCTGGACCGCTTGTCCGACTTTGTGAGGAGGGGACAGGTCGCGTATGCGCCCGAAGAAAACTGGCGCCTTGTGACCGGGGAAAGCGGATTGTCTTTTAAGGATGTCTGGGTCGGATACTGGCGGTTGAACTTTTTCACCAATGTCTGGCTCGATTACGATCGTCCTTTCCCGGGAGCCGTCGATTTTGCCGCGGGTCTTGATGCCATGGGCGTGCGCCCGACCTATCTCACCGGCCGCCATACGCCGCGCGCGACGTCGGAATTTCCGGACGGCATGGAGCATGGCACGCGCCGCAGTCTCTCTGCATATCGGTTTCCGCACGGAAGCATGTTCTTCAAAGAGCGTTTCGAGTTGTCCGATGTCATCTACAAAGCTCGGCATTTCAAAGAATATGGCCGCGCAGACGGCGTGGATTTCCCGATTGCGATCTTCGACAATGAGCCTGCCATCATCGAGGAAATCACTCGCGTGATGATCGGCGAATTGCAGGTGCCGTTTTTCGTTCCGGTCTTGGTCGAAACCACTTCCGGCACATCCGCTCGTCTTCCGCCGCAGGCGCTTGTCCTGCGCGGCTTCAACTCCTGACCGATTTTCTGACCCGATCCCCGGGTCTTTTTTTCAAATGAAAAACCGCGGAGATGCATTTCCGCGGCGAGGTTCCCTAGGCTTTTCTTTTGGGCTTGGCGTGACGGATATTCCAGCAGAGCACGGTTCCGATCACGGCCATGGGGATCATGGAAATCGGCCACTGTATCCAGTGGCCCGTATCCTTGGCCGCTTCGCCCGACGGCAGAATGAAGATGTAGAGCAATGACTGAAAGCCGGTTCCGAGATAGACGAATCCATCGACCAGCCCGGTTGCCACTCCCGCATTTTTCGTGCCGCCGAAATCCTGGGTGGCTGTGCCCGAGAGCAGGCCGTGCACACCGATCACGGCAAAGGACATGAAGACGGCAACCCATCCGACAAGCGGAATGCCGAGCGTGAGGAGCATGAGCGCTCCGCCGAGGAACAGAACCGCGTACATCGGCAGGGCGGCCATCGCGCGCTTGGACTGGAACAGCTTGTCCGAGACAAGCCCGGCGATGACGCCGCCGAGAATGCCCGCGCAACAGAGCAGAAGGCCCCAGTTCTTCATGACCCATTCCTTGTCGAACCCCACCAGCTTGGCGAACAACGGGTACTGCTGCATCACCGACTGGCGCAGGAAGCCACTGCAGAACTCAATCCCGCAAATCGTCATGATGATGGGATTTTTCAGCATCGCCGTGAAAACAGTAATGGCCGGATCCGGTTGCGTCTTGGTGTCTCCTTCGCTCGCATCGCCCGTTTGGGGGTCTGCGAATCCGGCATCGCTGGGCCGATTCCTCACGCAGAAGGAGATGCCGATGAGGGCGACGGCGAGAAACGCGGAGGGAATCGCGAACACCCATGGCACCGACCACTTGAAGGTGTTCAAGATCGCATTGCTCCAATCGTAGGCGAAGTAGATGCCAAGCGAGATCAGAATGCCGAAGACAGCTCCGAACACGCCGCGTTCCCGCACATGGAACCACGAGGCGCTGATCTTCACGATCGCGACCGCCCCGAAGGACTGGAAATACATGTTGATGACGTACAGGACGAGAAGCGTCCAGAAGAACAGGCCCTTGTCGATCGCTCCCTGCTGGAATCTCCAGGTCACGATAGCCATGAGCATGTTCGCGACCATGGCGCCGGCAACGCCGATCGCGAGGGAAAAGCGGCCTCCGCGACGGTCCGTCAGCGGCCCGTTCAGCAGGAAGGAAATGCCGTAGGCGATCGTGCCAGCTCCGAATATCCAGTTGAAATCCTTGACCATCTCATTCCCGCCTATCGCCTTGATGGCGGCATTCAGATTGTAGCGTCCGAAGACGAGGAAGGCGTAGCTGAGACCGGCAATCAGCCAGTTCAGCCCGCGTCGGAAACGGTAGCCGCGCACGGTAAGATGCGCGAATTGCCCCGGCGTTTCTTCCAGAGGCTTGGGCAATCGCCAGATGACGAAGGCGATCGCGGCGATCAGGATGAAAATGGGCACGGTATCCCTCCTTGGGATATGTCGCGGTATGCGATGGATGATAAAGAGCGTGGCGCAACTCTAGATGGATTGTACGCGTTTGGTCAAGTCCGCTTGCTCCTTTTGTCTTGCGCGAGACGGGGCGGAAAGACGGGAGATCGCGTGGATGAGGAGATCCGTCACTTCAGCGACGCGCGGTTCGCCGTCTATTTGCACAATGGGAATGCCTGCTTTTTTGAGGCGCAGGAGTACGCCGGGCATGCGTTCATGATAATGACGCAGACGACGGTCGATGACGCCCGGCACATCGTCGAACCGCGCGCGCAATTCCAGTCGCAAGCGCACCGTCGGTTCCCCCACATGCAAAACGAAGGCAAGAGACGGTTGTTCCGTGCGCAAAAACGTTTCGGCAGATTCGGCCGTGCGGGGATAGCCGTTCATGACATAACCCAAACGGGCTTCGGGTCGGCTCAAAACGTTTTGCATAATTTCATGCACGATATTGGCAGGAACCAATTCGCCCATATGCACATATGGCACAATGGTCTGTCCCATTTCCGTGTTCATTCTCATGTGCGACCGCAATAATCGTCCGGCAGAGATAAACGCTACCCGGAAGTGCTGGGCAAGTATATGTCCTTGCGTGTCTTTGCCGGCCCCCGGTGGGCCGTAGAGCAACAATTTCATACAATGCGCGAGGTATGAATTGAGCGTAACACAGACCACAAGAAGGGCAAATTCATCGTCTTGCGGTGGCGCTTGGCGCCAGATTCTCCATGTTCACGGAAACAAGATTGCTCACGCCTTCTTCTCCCATGGTCACGCCATACAGGAGACCGGCTTTTTCCATGGTGGCGCGATTATGGGTGATAATTACAAATTGAGTGAGAGCGGAAAGCTCCTCCAGAATGTGGGCGAAGCGATATGTGTTGGCTTCGTCAAGCGCGGCGTCCACTTCATCCAGCACGACAAAGGGCGCCGGGTTCACCGCCATGATGGCGGAAACCAAGGCGATGGAAGTAAGCGCGCGTTCGCCGCCGGAGAGCAGGTTTAAGGATTTCAAGCGTTTGCCGGGCGGCGTGGCCTGAATGTCGATGCCGACGATGCGATCTTCGCGCTCGCGGATCTTTTCCTTCACGATGTCCGAGGAGCTGTCTTCTTCGTGATGGCGTTCTTCCGTGGCAACCGTTTGTGGATTTACGTCTTCCTCTTTCGGCGTCAAATCGTCGCGGGTGAGCTGGACCAAGGAACAAGAACCGTCGCCGAAAAGGATTTTGAAGAAATGCTGGAAATGTTTATTGATTTGACGGAACGCTTTTTCCGATTGGACTTTGATTTCTCCGTCCAATTCGTCCAGGACTTTCTCCGTGGAAATCGCCGCCGCGCGCACGTCTTTTATGTGCGCGTCCAAAAATTCGAAACGCGCCTTGGTTTCTTCAAATTCTTTGACGATTTCTGGATCAATGCCGCCGATGAGTTCCAATTTGGCGCGCAGGCTTTGCATGTTCGGATAGGCTTTGTCCGTATCGGTTTTTCCCTCGGGACGCTTCGCCCGCACGGACAAGGCGCCCTCCTTGAGCTGTTCATCCATCTCTCGCCCAAGATTCATTCGGCGTTCTTCAAAGCGCGCCAAATCAATTTGTGTTTCATTCCGTTTCATTTCCGCCGCGTGAAGGGCGCGCTGGCGTTCGCGCAACTCGCGCTGTAAATCAAAAAGCTCATGACGGACTTGTTTTTCCGTCACGGCATATCTTTGCATATTCTTTTCCACGTCTTCCAGCATCGCGTCGGTTTTCGCGCGTTCTTTTTCAAGAGACGCGAGCAGGGAGACAAGCGCCGCATCGGGTTTTGCTTCTTCAGGAGCAGGACCTTGCAGGCGGTCGGCGAGTTCGCCGGTGCGCGCGACGGCACGGTCAAGTTCGTCGTCCAGCTTTCGCAGATCGGCGATGGTTTCGACGGCGCGGACGCGTGCGAGCACATCCTTTTGTTCCTGCTCGATCATGCCAAGTTCTTCGATGATTTTCAGGAGGGGAAGAGGAGCCCAATTATTTTGCGCCCGGATTTTGCCAAGTTCAATGTGTTTTTGCGTTTCGTATTGTTGGTCACGGATGCGACTGCGTTCTTTTTGCGCCTCTTTAAATTGGGCTTGAAGCGCAACCAGGCCTTGGTCTGTTTTGTCCTTTCCTTTTTCTTCTTTTTCCATTTGATTCACGCGCGCTTCCAGCTCGCTCAAGGTCTGGCGTTCCGTCGCGACGACAGTGTCTGCGGCGATTTGATGCGTATGAGCGACGTTCAATTGATCGTGCAGATTCCACCAGAGCGTGCCGTAATAGGCCCGCTCCACATCGCGCAAATTCCGCTCGACACGAGCGCGTTCTTCCAGACGCGTCGTTTGACGACGCAAGGATCGCAGGCGCGGCTCGATTTCTTGCAGGAGCATGTCTACTTCCGCCATGTTTTCATAGGTGCGCTTCAGTTTCAGCATCGCTTCATGGCGCTTGATTTGAAATTGGCGCACGCCGGTCGCATCGTCAAAAAATGCTTTGCGCTCTTCCGGGGAGGCAATGAGAATGTGGTCCACCATACCTTGGCCGACCACGGAATAGGATCGCTGGCCAACATGGGCTTGCGCAAGCAGGAGATGAATGTCGGCGAGTCGCGCCGAGACGCCGTTCAAAAGATATTCACTTTCCCCGTCGCGGTAGAGGCGGCGCGTGATGGTTACTTCGGCGAAATCTACCGGCATGGCCTTGTCTTCATTGTTGAATGTGATGGCCGTTTCGGCAAAACCGGAACGACCTCGGCCATTGGAACCGGAAAAAATAATATCCTCGGATTTTTTCCCGCGCAAAGCCTTCACGCTTTGTTCGCCCAGCACCCAACGAATCGCATCCGCGATATTGGATTTTCCAGAACCATTCGGGCCGACGATGGCCGTGATGGGTTTCACAGAACCTTTCGGAGGGAGAAAAGAAAGGGTTGTTTTTTTGGCAAAGGTTTTGAATCCTTGGATTTCGAGGCGGAGGAGATGCATAGGAGAAAGGGCGAGGGCATTGTCTCACCCAAAGACTGCGAAAAGAATAGCACAAGCATGATTATTTGACTCGTTTTTGGGTGATGTGCTTGACGCTTTTTTTGGGAAGATGTTTACTGAATATCAGCATGTGCCAGCTCTTTTGGCGGGCACAATCGCGCTCCCATTGATGGCAACTCTGCCGGAGGGAGAGAAAGAGACAAGAGGATGCGCAGCATTCGGAAGGGGCCCAATGCGGCCCAGTGGATTCTGGGAGTCGTGGCCTTCGCCCTGCTCGGCGTGGTCGCGGCCTTGCCCGCCGTGGTGGGCAGGATCGAGAAGCTCAAGGAGAGCAAGGCTCTGATCATGCGGACGCCGCCCGCGGTGATGGCGCTCTTCATGAAAAGCGGGGACGTGAAGACGATGCCGAAGCTCGAGCCGTTCTTCCGCAAAGCGGGAAAGTCGGGCGTTCCCGACAATCCGTGCAATGCGGGCAATGTCGTCGACAGTGACGTCACCGAAGTGGCGCCGGGCCCCATGGTTCGGATGAACGGCCAGGGCGACCGACTCGGACGTGCCTACCCGACCTACTACGCGCTGAAGATGTGGATCGACACGACGAAGCCAATGATCGTCGGCGACTCGGGAGGCATCCCCGACCCCGGTCGCAATCGGCTCACTGTCCAAGTCTGACGCGTCGCGCCGGCACCAAAGCTCTACGGCTCGCTGATTCTCCTTACCAAGGATGATCAGCGGGCCGTTTTTCTTTTATCGTTGTCTCCTCAAAAATAAAAAACCGCCGTTTGCGCTAGGGCGCGCGGTCGGCGGTCGGAGCATGGGGAGACCAATGCGAGTGACGGCGGTCTTTTGGATGCACATTGGGACCCGAGAATGCATGGGTGTACAAGAAGGCCAGGGTGAGGATGGCGGTGTACACCAAAGCGAGTATTTGTCCGAAGGCATCGGTTGGAAGAAGGAAGGCCAACAAGACCAGCACGCACGAAGCGCCTTCCATGAAGGTGTTAAAAGGTCGGATTCCTTGCGCGAACTGTTGTCGTCTTTGGATGCATAGAGGCAGTCGCGCCGCGCCACGTTTTTCCCATTCTTTGGAAGCGGCCCGCAATGCGTGGAGAAAATCCTTATTCTCCGCAAGCAAGAACCACCCGAGCCAGATCAAGAGCAGAAAGGTGATGATCAGCACGCTCGCACCGTAGGCGAGGAGGGTTTCTCCAAGAGAAAAGGAACTGTGCTGGATCAGCCACGCCATTCCTATCCCCATGCCAAAGGCGCCGGCAAGCATGCAGACGCCCATCACCGCGTACAGAAATTCGATGATGTGAAATCGGTTCCAGTGAAACCGCTTTTGGATGAGGGTAAAGAAGGGGTGCATGATCCACGCGTGCACGGCCTGGTCAAGCGCGAACAAAGGATGCATGTGAGTCTCCGTTGGAAAGGACAGGGGAATTTCATCTTATTTTTGTTCATGTGTCAATGCAGGAAGAGAAGTCCGTTGACGCCCGCGAAATTTGGGCGTACGCTTTTTCATTCCCCTCGAGCAGAGACTGCTCTCTGGGCGAGCCTATGGATTCCTACACCGCCCGGCGCATTCACGAAATCATCCTCGCGGCCAAAAAGCCGCTCTTGATTTCCGACGAGCGTATCGATGGGGACAGTTTGGGATCGTCCCTCGCCATCTTGGATTATCTGAAGCGCCTTGGCCGAAGCCCGCAGGTATATGTGTGCGAGGCGGTGCCGGAGAAATACCGTTTCTTGCCGCATGCGGAGCTTTGTACGACGGATAAAACGGTGTTTGATGACCCGGACGTGGACTTGGTTATCAGTTTCGATTGTTCCGACGGCGCATATATTCGCGGTCTCACGTCGAAATTGCCCGGCCGCCCCACGGTGGTGAATATCGACCATCATGCGACGAATCTCCGCTATGGCGACGTGAATCTTGTCATCGTCGGATCGCCAGCGACGGCCGAAGTCGTGTACCAGTTTTTCGTCGTGAACGGGATTGAACCTGGAAAGGACGCGGCGATTTGTCTGTTGGCCGGCCTGTGCTTTGACACGACAATTTTTTCCAATTCAGGAACCGATGAACGCGCCTTCCGCGCCGCTTCGGATCTCCTCATGCGCGGCGCGCGCATCCAGGATGTTATCCGCGCCCTCTTTCGCAATCGTTCTGTGGCTCTCCTGCGCCTGTGGGGAACCGCGCTTGAGCGGCTTACCCTCCATCCGATTCACGGGTTTATCGCGACCTTCATCACGCGCGCCGACATGACGGAGCACAATGTGACGGATGATGAGGTGGAAGGCCTTTCCAATTTTCTCGGCCTCGTGACGGAAGCGCATACCATCATCGTCATGAAGGAGGGGCCGAACAAAGACGTGAAAGTGAGCATGCGTTCCCAGCGGCATGACGTTTCCGCTATCGCGAAATCGTTTGGCGGGGGAGGGCATGTGAAGGCGGCGGGGTTCACATTTCCAAACGCGTCTTTGGAAGAAAAAAATGCCGCTTGGTACCTGGCGCGCGATCAAAAAGTTGAGCTGGCGATGGAAATGATCGCATCGAGTCTCAAATAAAAAGAGTGCCTCTTTAATTGCCAAATCCGCTCATTCCAGATATCTTAGTCACATTCCCTTGAACACATTTCCTATGTCTTCCAAAATTCCCCAATTCAATTATCTCGTTCCGATGGTGCTCGAAAAAACGCCAAACGGCGAACGCTCCTATGATTTGTACTCCCGCCTCCTCAAGGATCGCATCATTTTTCTCGGCACGGCCATCGACGACATGGTTGCCAATCTCGTGGTTGCCCAGCTTTTATTCCTGGAAAGTCAGGACAAGACCAAGGAAATAAAACTCTATATAAATTCACCCGGTGGATCCGTCACGTCTGGTCTCGCCATCTATGATGCGATGCAGTATGTGAAATCGGATGTGTCGACGATTTGCGTCGGCATGGCGGCTTCCATGGGAGCGGTTCTGCTTGCGGGCGGCACCAAAGGCAAGCGTTTCGCCTTGCCGCATGCGGAAGTGATGATTCACCAGGTCCTTGGCGGATTCGAAGGCCAGGCCACGGATATCAAAATTCACGCCGAGCGCATTTTGAAAATGAAGGAAAATCTGAACGGCATTTTGGCAAAACACACAGGCCAAACATTAAAGAAAATCCAAGAAGACACGGAGCGCGATAATTTCATGGAACCCGAAGAAGCTAAGAACTATGGCTTGGTGGACCATGTTATTGACCCAACACATTAGTCAAAAATCGCCTTATATGGCGGTTTTTCAGTGTATTCAACATGATCTTGACAGAACAAGGGATAACCGTTACTCTCTGAAGTTCCTGGATACAAAAACCCGTCGCAGACCGTGACCTGCAGGCACGACAAGCATGGGATTTCATCACGCGGAAGTTTCTGGTTTTCGGACTCGAACTTTCCACGGACGAAATTTCTTGCCTGCAGATCACGTCCTACGACGAGATTGTTCCCGCCCCTTCGCAGGGGCGGGATTTGTTTTGTGTTTGTTCGCGCCCGACGGGAACGGAGAGGCTCCGCGCTCCGCGGGACACATCGATCATACGCGGTCCCCGCACCCGCGCAAGTGGATGTGTGGATAACACGCCCTATTCAATGATCGGCGCATCGCCAGCCGGAGAAATAACGGGCTCTGCCGATTTTGTTTTCGGATCTTCACCCACCAAACAAATTTTCGGCAAGGGACGATAATGCGAATTGAATGTACGCGTTTCTTTTGTGCCATCTGCTTTTTCAACCGTATAATCAAAATAAGCGTCGGCACCGATATGAGCTTCCTGGCATTTCTTTTCTCCAGGTTTGAGATCCTTTGTCGGGATTTCGCGCGGTTCACCAACGGGGATCCAGTGGGAGACCGTGGGCGGCGTATATGAACTCTTTCGACCGTCCGGCGTCCCCCAAAAAGAGAAACGCAAGGTCTTATTTTCTGAGATCATTTCGGTCTCAAGTAAGACATATTTGCCCGTATCATTGGTGAATTTCAAGTCCGGAGCCGGTTCATAGACCGTGGCGTCCGTTCCGGGGTTTCCATTTGCTGGATCATTGTAATAGGACACAACCAAGGAGTGGTTTCGGCGTTCAACAATGGGAAATCCCGCATGCAAAGCGGCGCGAAAGGTCGTCGTTCCAATTTGGCACAAGCCTCCGCCAAGCTCTGGTTGGATTTTATCGCCCTTGATCACCAGTTCGGGCACATACCCATTTTCCGGCGTGAAGGGTTTGAGTGCCGCCACCGTCGAAAATGTTTGTCCTGGCGAAATAAGAATGCCATGCAAAAGTTTTACGCCATTGGCAATATTTTTTATGCGATTGGAGGGGCTTTTTGCATAGCTTGACGTGCCGGCGCCGAGCAAGGCTACAATCCCAAGGTCATTGGCCTTCTCGGTGGAAATTTCGGGTTCCACGCTCGTGACAGGAAGAACAATGGCACGATCTTCAAGCGCAAGCATGGGCGCCCGAATGAGGAGTTGTTCCAAGAGATGAATGGCCTGCTCCGTGTCCACTTTCAGCCCGGTGCGGCTTGGAGCGAATTCCGTGACGCGGCCATCGACGATATTGAATCGCGCATTTTGCGGTTTCATTTCAACGGTTGCCGCAAAAGCGCTTAATGCCTTGGCAATGGGCGCATGATCAAGCACGAGGGAACCGTCTTCGCCGGGACCGAGCGCTTGCGCGAGCAAACGGTCGGTGAGGGTCAATGAGGTAAATGAGTCTCCTTGGCCATGGGTGAAAACATAGGGGGCATGGGCAAGGGCTGCCAAGGCTGCCGGTTTTGCCAATTCGGCCACGCGTGTATTGGCGAGTGGTTCGGAAGCTGCAAGACGAATATTCACCGTTGCCTTTCCAAGGGTTGCGAGCTTATTTTGCAAGTCGGTCATGAACATCGGGACATCGAATGACCGGCCCGATTTTCCTTCCGTGGCCATGGCCGTCCACGCATCGGATTGTCGTTGAAAAATTAAACGGGCGTTTTCCGTCGGACGCTCTTCGTTTGGGTACAGACTCTTCAATGACCTGCGAATAGCCGCTTCATTCAGGGCCACGGGAAGAGAAATGACTTGACGGTCACCAAGGCTTTTGAACAAATCAAGCGCGGCCATGGCGCCATTTTCCTGATGGCCTATGGCTTTGGCGGCATGGATCGCATTATCCACGTCTATCGCGGCATCATCGATCAAATCGCCGTCTACCAGGGTTGCGAGTACGAGGGTTGCAGGCTGGCCGCCATTTAAGGTAACCGGCACGCCCCGGTCCAAGAGGGTGTCTACTTCATGCTGAACAAGCAATTTGGCAGAAGAGGCATCCAAGCCGCCAACGGGCACCAAGCCGATAAAAACATTGGGCGCAATGCGGTTTTCATAGGAAGCTGCCCAGCGCGTGACCCCGAGCGCAGAGGCAATAAACGCAAGCGCAAAAAAACCGACGCCCAAAGCGAGGCGTGAAACGCGCGGGTGCGTCCGCGTATGAAGCAATTGTACGGGTTCTGACATAGGAAAAGTCCTGTCTCGGGAAGAAACACTACCATTCGGTTTCATCGATAATCGTTACACGATTATCGGCGCGGATTTTTTGCAAAGTGATGGTGAGAATGCCGTCCTTTAGCACCGCCTCGGCTTCGTCTGGTCGAATATGGCAGGGAAGAACAATCGAACGCGAGAATTTCCCCCAGTGGCATTCTTGGACATGGACAATGCCATGGCGCTCCCAGGCATTCGCCGTTTTTTGGCGTGCGCCGCGAATCGTGACGGTGTCTTGCGTTACGCTTACATCTATCTCTTCGCTTCTTACTCCCGCCACCGCCGTGCGGACGATGACATGCTTATCCGTTTCAATCACATCCACGTTCAATTGGCCTTCGGCTTCACTCAACCAACTTCCCTCTTGGAGTGTCGTGAAATATGTATTGTCTCCGATGGGGGATGGCATAGGGGAAGAGGACATCAAGACCCTTTCATTTTCATCCTTCGCACATACTCATACAGTGGTCCAATCGCAAAGCCCACGACGGCCGACCAAAGAATCAGGTCGGGGGAAAGGGCCATGCCCCCAGAGGCGGCAAGCGGCGGATAGAGGCGCACGATGAAAAATTCTTCACACAAAAAGATGAGAGCTGCCATGAAGACGCCTGAAACCAAGGCATTTGTCAGCAGATCTTTTCTTTCGGCGATGACATATACGGCCACAAGAAGGGCCGCGCTTACCATGGCGCGTGGCAAAGAAAGATGAAAGATGAATAATTCAAGAACGGAAAGCAAGGTCCAAATACCGAGCGCCAAGCTTAATCGAGATCCCCAGGCAAGGAGGGGGTATTTCACATTGCGTTTGTTGTGAGCGTGGATGAAATGTTTACCAAAAAAGGCTTCATAGACGACCGAAGCCACGCCAAAAAAAGAAAAGGCAAAAAGAAAATCCTCCATGCCAACAATACGTGACCCGCTCGTGCCTGTGCGAGCGGCAAGCAGGATAATGGCGGGCGAAACAATAAGCCCAAAGAGACTCATGACCAGTTGTTCATACCTTGTCGCGCGCGAAAGCAGAATAAGGAGGGTCCAGACAATAAACAGCGCAATGGCAAGGACGAGAAATGTCGGAGACATAGGTAAAATAACTGACTTCATTGTACACCTTCTCGCCCGTGAGACGAAAAGACCTAGGTTTGGGAGAGGTTTCTTTCCTCACTTTGAAGTTGAATTCGAGCCCCTTGGCTTGACGGGAGCCATTTTTTTTTTTAGCATGCCTGCACATTGCTGGCGGGTGATGATTTGCCTCGCATTCACATTGCGGCCCCATCGTCTAATGGTTAGGACACGGGCTTTTCAAGCCTGTAACGGGAGTTCGACTCTCCCTGGGGTCACCAAAAAAATATTCAGCGTAAGCTGAATATTTTTGTTGGGGATCGAAATGTCAAAACCCGGGTCGCGCACGTGCAGCGCTTCCCGGGTTCGAGTGGATCGAGTGACCTCCGTGTCCATGCGATCCGTGCATGGGGAGGGTTTGAGCTTGGGCCTGTCTAGGATGGCTTGCTCGGAAGGAACGAACTTGTTGCGGAGGCCTAGAACCTCCGGGCGACTAGCGGCGCTTGCTGCTGACCCTGGCCGCACCCCCGAAGAGGCCGGACAGGTCGAGCTTGCCGGGCTCGATCGACGTGGTGGGCGCGGAGGGCTTCGGCGCGGGCTTGGGGGTGTTGAGGCCCCATCCCTTGCCGACGGGCGGCGAGCTGGTGTTGCCCGACATCCCACTCTTGCCGTCCCACTGCTCCGTCAGTTCCTCCTGGATCATCAGCACCGTGCGCACCTGGGCGTCGGTGATCTGCTCCGGGCGGTAGATGATCTCAAACTCGTGGGGAGCGGCGGTGTAATCCTTCGCCCACCGGAGAACGAGTTCACCCTGACAGATCTGCCGCCAACGCTGCGTCCCCTCATCGGAGTACCGCGGGCGCGGGCAGTCGATCTCGTCCCGCTCGCGCAGGAAGCCGTTCGGCCGGATGACCCAGCCGTCGCCCGCGTTGGTCGCCCCACCGCGGCGCTTCCAGATCTCCACGTTCTGCGGGAGACCCATCGCAGCCGCTTCGGTCTCGAGGACGGCCTGCTTGGCTTCGGCCTCGGCCTCCGCCTTGGCCTCCGCCGTCTCCTTCTCCTTCTGGGCGAGCTTCGCCTCGAACTTGGCCAGCCCGTCCTCGGAGTAGGAGTCGCCATAGTAGTCGCCGCCGAGCCGGACCGACTCCTCTCCGAACTCGACCGTGAGGCTGAGCGCTTCCGTCCGGGGCTTGAGAACCTCGAACTTCGGCTGGAAGGTGTCGCGGGCGACCTGCTTGCGCTGCTTCTCGGCGTTCTCAGCCTCGATCTGCTCGACGTGCCGCTCCACGCGGGTCACGTTCTCCTCGCTGTAGAGCTGCGTCTGCCAGCTCCACTTGAAGGAGACCTCACCCAGCTCCACGACCTCACGGCCGAGAGCGGAGAGGCGAACGTTCGCGGCTTCGAGACGGCCACCGAGCCCGGCCTCCTTGGCCGCCTTGCTCGCGCTTTCGGCTTCCGCCTTGGCACGGGCATCGGCGTCGGCCTTGGCCTGCCGGAGCTTGGCGCGCTCCTCGTCCTGCCGCTTCATCTCGTCAGCCTTCCGCTTCAGGTCGCCTTCCGACGCCGCCGGCTTCTCCGACGAGTCGATGTAGTAGGCCGACCGGCAGTGGTAGTTGCTGGACTTGCGGAAGGCTGCCTCGACGGCCGGCGCGAACTTTTCGTCGAGCGGCTTGTCCCACTCGCCGCGAGAGAAGGTGTTGAGCACCTCCACCTCGGCGGTGGCCTCGAACTTCTCGCCGTTGACGTCCTTGACGGACGTCGAGACGATCCGCTTGATGGTCGCCGACTCGCGCTCGCCGCGCCGAACGCTGGCGGTCACGATGTGAAAGCCCTTGTCGACACCGATGAGGGCGTGATCTCCACCGGCGAGGTGGCCACCGCGGGGCATGTAGATCGGACGGCGGGGCTCACCATTCCGACCCGTGATGATCGTCGCGCTGCCGCCGGAGGTCATCCCGCCTCCCGACTCCCACATGGCCGCGAAGCCGCGTTTGGTGGTGTCGATCGTAATTTTCTGGGTCGTCATCTGATTTCCTTCTGCTCGTGTTCTTTCGGACCTGCCTGTTATGGCCTTTGGACGCAAGCGGGCCTATCCCGCCTTTGTCCTATCCGGTGAACGTGAGCTTGCGTGTCCATGTTGGACAGCACCCGAACCGCCATGTGTGACGGACCAAGTGCTGACCATCTGGACCTTGTGAAGGACCTCTCATCTCGCACCACCAAGTGATGCGGGAAGTTGAGGTCCCGGCCGATGCAAGTGCATCGCATTGGCCGGGCTCGTCGGGAAGAGTGTCCTCGTAGTTCCGCGTATCCCGTACGCGGCGAGATTTTGAGCTGGGCTACCTAGGATTGCCCGCCCGGATGAAGGAACTGATCGCGCCTAGGACGCATTGCCGAGACTACCGCCCGTCGGTGAAGGTCTTGCAGACCTCCAGCACCTGCTCCGGGGTGAGCCGGGACATGGTGCCGTCCGGGTTGCGAGGACCGCCGCCGATCGAGGACGCACCGCCCCAGTTCGCCGCGTGGCTCTGCTCGTGGTTGCCCGCGAACTCGGCCAGCGCCAGCGCACCGAGGATCGTGTCCTTCCGGTAGTCGTCGGCCGACTTCGGAGGCCGCATGACCGCACCCGGGCCCATGGACAACGGGACGAGATCGGACCGCTTCGCGACCGTGTACTGCAGCGTTCCCTCCGGCGCCTCGGTGAAGAGGAAACCAGCGAGGTAGCCCTGGTTGTACACATCGTCGAAGCCTGTCTTCGTCTCGACGGCCACCCAGCCCGACTTCGGCGACCAGGCGTAGCCCTTGGCCGGACGCTCGGCGCGGGCGGGCGGGGCCTGCCACTCGCCGTTGGCGTACTGGGTCACCTTCGCGAGGAAGGTCTCCAGCATGCCGAGGGTCTGCGGCTCCTTGCTGCCGTACGCGGGCGCGAGCTCCCGGTGGATGTCGTGGGCCTTGAAGATCGGGCCGTGCGCGTCGGTGAGCCCCACCTTCTCCACGAGCTCTTTGACCCGCGGCTCGTTCACCCGCTCGGGGTTCGCGAGGAGCCACACGGCCAACACGGTGTCGGCGTCGATGTCGTTGATGATGACGGTGGTCTCCTCGTCCACCACCAGGCCGAGCTGCAGCGCCGTCGCCACCTGCTGGCAGGTCGCCAGGGTGACCAGACGGATGCACCCCGCGTGGTGGTCGAAGGAGAACTTGCGGTTGACCGGGTCGACCTGCGGTCCCTGGACGGCCCCATCCAGCGCGATGCTGTTGGGGGAAAGGGTTGCGAACTCGAGAACCTGACCGAACGTGAAGTTCATGTGCATTTGTGCCTCCTGTATGTTGGCCTGCTTGCCAGCAGACGTTCCCGAAATGGGACCGATTGCGAAACCACGAGATTCTCTCTCCTCATGGGTTCTTGCTCGAAAGGCCTTGTTTTGACCTACCGGGCAAGCTCCATGAAAAAAACGCTGATGTCTGGGATATTTCTCGAGAGAAACAACTCAAACATCAGCGCTCTGGCTGGCCATCCCGCTATCGGGACCACGGATGGCTGTGGTTCTCTCCCCAGTTTCTTTTGAAAGATCCTCGGTCGAGCTTGATGAGCACCGGCTTCGTTCCGGCTCTCATTGTATTGCGTGAGATACTATACAACTTTTTGGACGTTTTGTCAAGACATGAGCGCTGATATTGCGCTTTATTTAGCCATATTTCTTGATGTCTCCAGCTTGGACAAAATACCATAGATAGCACAAATTCAGTCTTCTCACCCTGACGATTCAACTCCCTCCTGACAGTTCTATCCAGTAAACTGCATAACCCTGTTTTCCTCGGTTTGCATAATCATAGAGCTGTTTCAGTTCCTCGAGTATCTGGTTCCACACGCCAGGCGGTGGGGTCACCATAAAATCCATCTGGAAATTTCCAGGCGGATTTTGTTTTCTGCTTAAGAGGCAATTCCTCAAAGAAAAAAACGCGGGTTGCAAACCGCGTCAGCCGCCCACCGGTTCGTCGCCGGGCTTCACGTGCTTAGTATTCTCGATGCGTTTCTGTGCCATGGGGATCAGTCCTCGGACATATTCGGCCAGGGTCTGAATGCCCTCGCGGTCTCCAGACCAAGAGAGATCGGGAACCACGTAGTCCGTTCCGTTCGCGTCCAGATCGTGGAGCCAGAACGCCGAACGGCTCAAAGAATCGATGTGAACGTATCGCGGTTCGAAGCGTCGCTTGCGCGCTTCCATCGGCAGCAGGGCTTCCGTTTCATCGACGAATGCGCGGAAATGCTCGACGATCTCTCCGGTGCATCCATGAGAGACAGCAGCAGGCGTGCCGTCTTGTGCGATGTCGAAGTCGACCAATGCCGACAGGCCGTCTTCGCGGCTCGCGAAGAACTGCCATGCGTATGGCTGAAATCCCGCGGGATTATCCGCGACGATTTCTCGCAGGTAGATGGTGCAGGCCAAATGCGGTTCGGCGAATCGCATCCTTCCTTCGGACTTCTTCTGGCCGGCTGTCAGGAGGCTCTCGGCCTTCCGTCCTTCTTCCGCCATCGGCTGCACATTCGGAAATACGAGCATGGTACCTCCACTCCATTTGCGTGATCAGCGGATCGCCTGGATCCGTCCAATGAAATATAGCCCTTCCGGGCTTCTTGTCAATGGCCAGCCTCTTTTCATTTAGCCCGCTTTCCGTTAGCGTATGCCCATTATGCGTGTCCTCGGCATCGAATCGAGCTGTGACGAAACCGCCATCGCCCTGGTGACCGGCGATGGGGATGATTTGCGCGTGGAAATGAATTTGATTTCCTCCCAAATCGACATTCATAAAGTCTATGGCGGCGTCATTCCGGAAGTGGCCGCGCGTCGGCACGTGGATGTCATTTTTCCCATGCTTTTGGAAGCAGGCATTCCGCATGACGGGAAAGAAATAGACGTCATTGCGGTGACGGCCGGGCCCGGCCTTGTCGCGGCCCTGCGCGTGGGCGTCGAGCTTGCCAAAACCTTGGCATGGATGTGGAAGAAGCCGCTTGTCGGCGTGAATCATCTTGAAGGACATGTGTATAGTACTTGGCTGAAAGGATCGGAAGGGTATGAAGGGGGCGGAGAGAAGGGGGCGGTGCCGAAATTTCCTGCATTGGCTTTGCTCGTTTCCGGCGGCCACACGGAACTCGTGCTGATGCGCGGACATGGCGATTATGAACTGCTTGGCATGACGCGCGACGATGCGGCGGGAGAGGCGTTCGACAAAGTCGCGAAACTCGTGGGCTTGGAATATCCTGGAGGGCCGCAGATTGCGAAACTCGCCTTGCAAGGGAAGGACAATGCCATCGATTTCCCGCGTCCCATGTTGGAAAGTGGCGATCTTGATTTCAGTTTTTCCGGATTGAAAACGGCCGTCGCGGTTTATGTAGCGAAGCACCCGGATGTTTTTGTACCCGATCTCTGCGCTTCTTTTCAATGTGCAGTGATAGATGTGCTTGTCGCTAAAACACTTGTCGCTTGCGAACGCGTTCAACCCGCATCGGTTTTGCTGTCAGGCGGCGTAGCGGCGAATACGCTATTGCGCAAAACATTGTCTCGCACTCTTGCCCATGCATTTCCCGACACGACATTCCATGCCCCATCGGGCGCATGCGTCACCGACAATGCGGCCATGATAGCCGCCGCGGGTTATTTCCGCGCGCGCGCGCGCCATTTTGCCGATCCGCTTACTCTTGTCGCAGATCCAAATTTACGTTTGGCTTCAAAGAAATAAAGCGTTTATGTTTGAAGAGATCATCACGCATTCGGCAGAAGAAACGCAAGGCTTTGCTCAAGAAACAGCCGCGCTTCTTTCCGGTGGCGAATTGCTATTGCTTGAAGGCTCTCTTGGCGCCGGCAAAACGACATTCGCCCAAGGGCTCGCGCGAGGATTGGGCGTGCTAGGCCCCGTGCGCAGCCCCACATTTTCAATCATGAACGTGCATCCCGCCCATCATCGCTTTATCCATCAGATGGTTCATCTGGATTTTTACCGATTCAAAAAACCGGAAGAAGCATTGGAATTGGGATTGGAAGATTGGTTGAATCGTCCGGACACGGTTGTCGTGGCGGAATGGCCAAAATTTGCCGGGATTTTTCTTGACGCGTCGCGCACCATGCATTTTTTGTTTGAGCGTTTGGATGCGCAAAAACATCGCATCACGATCAGCTGAAAAAATCAGGCGGACGATATGTAACCGGACTTTGATAATGTCCGGTTTGCGGGAAATAGAAATGTCCGCCTCAGCTAAGGTGCTGGGGTATGCATTTCACCACTCGCATGTCATCGAAAGAACTCAAGAAGGCCGAGATCATTGCCCGTGTGATGGCGA
>OBEQ010609205.1_pt1 | contig 20726 bp, 21 predicted proteins | sample 1670901 | NCBI WGS metagenome assembly OBEQ01 (sample SAMEA104232315, study PRJEB22302) | groundwater metagenome | biome: forest; feature: aquifer; material: groundwater | place: USA | collected 2011-08-07 | depth 5.4 m
AAAAGCTTATTCACTTAATTATTTATTCCTATTTATAGCCTGCTGTAATAAATCAGTCCCATAATAACGAACATATTTTCCTACTTTATTACTTTTAACTAAACCCATTTTTTCAATTATTTTTAAATCTGAGATTGCTGTTGTTCTGCTAATTCCACAAAGAGCTTCGTATGAAGAAGGATTTATATAATATTCTTCTCCTTTAGTTAGCAAATAATGCAATGCTTGGATTTGTCTTGGATTCAAAGCATACTCTGCTCGGAAAAGATTCTGAATATTTTTGTTTTCTTCGATTTTTCTTTGTAAATATGCTTTGAAACTCTTTAATGCTTGCATAAGTTTTCTCATATGGAAATCATAAAAATAGGTTAAATCGAAATCATCTTGTTCACTATAAACATATGACATACCATATTGCATAGGAGCCTCTCTAATAACTAAAGATATTGGTAAGTATTGCATTGCCCAATAACCTTCCCTTAACAGATACCAATAGAAGATCGTTCTTGCAAGTCTTCCATTACCATCACAAAATGGATGTAATATCCCAATCCAAAAATGCAAGAATATAGCCTTGATAATAGGATGTATAAAACCACCACGATCTTCATTATTGGCAAATCTGATCAACCTTTCTATTTCCTTAGCTACAAATGCTTCTTTTGGAGGAACATAATAAATGTATTGTAGTTGGTCATTAAGAGTGATATCTTCCAAATCTTTTCTATATCTACCTTGTTTCTCTTTATCTAAGGTATCTTTTGTAATTAAGCGATGTAGATCAAATAGAACTTCGTGCGACATTTTTTTATCTTTGTATTCTTGGTTTAATGCCTGCATCGTTTTGTAATTATTCACAATCATTCTTTCAGATCTATCTTTTGGTATTCTTTTTTCTGTGAGTAATTTTTTCGCCATGTTGGTGGTAGTAGCGGCACCTTCTAATTGACTTGATGCAATGGCTTCTTCCATAATACTTTTTGTTAAGAATTTTTTTTTCTGTTCTGTGTCAAAAGAAGACCTACTAAGTATAGATAATTCATTGGTGCCTAACTGCATATCTAATTTGTGTAAAAATTCATCTGTATAGCTTAAACGTAACCAAGAATAATAGTCTCCATTTTCAGCTTTTATTGCAGTCTTTCTTGAGGAGTATTTACGTACTTGTTTAACGATATACCAAAACTCTTTTGGCGTTATGTTTATAGGGATTTTTGTACTATATTGGACTTTGTCCCAAAAATAATAAGTTGGTTCACTTACGGAGTATATTGATTCCATAAAAACATCGACATTTTCTTTAAGTTTTTTATTTAAACCAGCCTCATCTATAGTTGATAAATCTGGTTTAATCAGTTTATATGGTTGTAGCATATGTTAAATATATGTTAAGTTATGTTAAATTTAACATATTAATGTTATCATAAGAGATTTAATATGTCAAGAACATGTTAAGTAATGCTCAATTTAACATATTCTATACTCATTTTAGGTTGCAATAAAAAATACAAAAAAAATCTGCTACAATAATTTCCATGCAGATTATTGCTGACCTTCAACTTCATTCAAAATACTCCCGTGCTGTTTCCCCGAAAATGGATCTTTTTGAAATATCAGGATGGGCGTCAAAAAAAGGAATCCAACTTGTTGCCACTGGCGATTGGACGCATCCTCTGTGGTTCCGTCATATTAATGAAAATCTACAAGAAGCAAACTCTGGTATATATACTTTAAAAAAACCGCCATTTGACCAGAAGAATGAAGTCCATTTTCTCCTCTCAACAGAGATCTCCAGTATTTATTCCCAAGGAGGACAAGTCCGCCGTGTTCATAATCTTATTTTCTCTCCATCAATTGCAACCTGTGAAAAAATAATTAAAAAACTTCAAAGTGAAGGAGCTAAACTCATGGCAGATGGCCGACCGATTGTCGGGATCTCTTCAAAAGATTTATTGGAAATGGTTTTGGAAATTGATGAACGAGTTTTATTTATTCCAGCACATGCATGGACACCATGGTTTGCTCTATTTGGTTCCAAATCGGGGTTTGATTCGATCGAAGAGTGTTTTGGAACTGAAAACGCAAAATATATTTATGCTATTGAAACGGGTTTATCAAGTGACCCCATTATGAACTGGCAGATAAAAGAACTGGAAACTCGTTCGATTGTTTCATTTTCCGACGCGCATTCTGGACCAAAACTCGGAAGAGAAGCAACGGTATTTGTCCAAAAAGATACAAGTGACGATTTCCACATTACGAATTTAACTTACGACGATATTGCAAAAGCAATAAAACAAGACGTAAGTGGGAAACTCAAAATAGGCTACACTATTGAATTTTTTCCCGAAGAAGGAAAATATCATTGGTCAGGACACCGTGTCTGCAATATTCGATATAACGCACAGGAAGTAAAGGAAAAAGGTGAAACCTGTCCAGCCTGCCATAAACCTTTAACAATAGGTGTAGAAAACCGGGTGCTTGATCTTTCGTATAAGTCGTTGGCTCAAAATGAACTGCTATTTTTAAAAAATAAGTCTGATTTAACATTTGTGTACGACAAGGAAAAAAAACGAAAACCGTTTGTCTCCCTTATCCCCCTTCTTGAAATTCTTACGGAAATAAACGGTGGCTCTCCAGTAAAAGGTTTTAGAGTTTATGAAGATATAACAACATCATTTGGCACTGAGTTTGATATTTTAATGAAAAAAACGTATGAAGAAATTGAAACTTACGCAGGCAATCAGTTAAAACAGGCAATTGAAATTGTGAGAAACCGGAAGGTATTTGTTGATCCGGGGTATGATGGAGTATTTGGAGTAGTAAAAATATTTAATGCAGAAAAAGCCCATGAAGCAAACAAGGAATCCGCAGACGAAAGTCAGCGATCTCTATTCTAAAATAAACACAACACTGGTCTTCCTTTTTATTCTTTTTTTGCCTACTCAATTAGGTAGGCATTTTTTTCTCCCATTTTCCTATCTTTCAGGCGTGAGAGTTGATTACCTTGCTCCTACGATATATGTGACTGATCTTATTGTTTTTTTTCTTATTCTTATAAACTCTCAATTTATTCTTTCGATATTCAAAAAAAAATCCGTTTTATTATTCTTCCTAATGCTTGCTCTAACAGTGATTTTTGCTCAATCTTTTCCCATTGCTTTCTATCAATACCTAAAAATTATGGAGGTATTTATTGTTGGAATAATCACCTATAAACGCATACTTGAAGATCGGCTCGTTCTTATTGGGTTTTTGATAACTGGAGGAGTTCAGCTCGTTTTATCACTATTGCAACTCTTTACAAAGCATTCTCTTCAGGGGGTATTCTATTTTCTGGGCGAACGATATATGAGTCTTTCTATGCCCGGAATTGCAAAAGCGTCAATTCAAGGAGTCGAATTATTGAGGCCGTACGGAACATTTTCCCATCCAAATTCTCTCGCTGGATTTTTTCTGGTTTTGTATATATGCGTATTAGTAGATAAGCGATTCACTAAATTCCTCCTATTAAAATATGCTTCACTTTTTGTTTTTAGTCTGCTCGTACTGATCTCTTTTTCAAAAGTGGCGATTTTTACGTATATTATTCTTAACTTTTATTTCCTGTTTCTTATCTCTCGTATTCCATGCCAATTTTGTAAATGGGCTCGTCTTATTATTCTCATAGTAGTTGCTTTATTATTTATCCAGGCAAGAACCGATCCTCTCACATTACAAAAAAGGCTCGAGCTTGTCAATAATTCTTTACATATTATTTTTCAGTATCCGATCACCGGCGTTGGTCCTGGGAATTATCTCATTGCACAAAATCAATACTCTTCTAAATTCGCTTACTTTTTTAATCAACCCGTGCATAATATTTTTCTTCTTTTTTTGGCAGAAACGGGTATCCTATTTGGCGGATTTATTTTGTTTATATGTATCCGTTTCTTCAAAAAATGGTTACATTTTCAATACATCCTAATTATTGTGGCAATATGTATTACTGGACTTTTTGATCATTATTGGCTTACCTTACAGCAGAATATATTATTACTAGGTTTTACAATCGGTGCCAGTCTAAAAAGAAGAGCTTAAAGTGTATCGATAAATTTTTTTACCTGTTCGTTTATTTTTATAACTCCATTTATTGAGTCATTCAGTCCTTGAGGAAGATTCTTTAAGAATGAATCTAAAACTTCTCTATGTTTAGCGTTGCTTAATTTGAGTGTCTGAACAAATTCTGATGAACTACCTGATCCTTGTTTTTTTGCATCAATAAGAAGCTGGGGAATATTAAAAAAATATTTTTCAGCTTTCCCTGCAACCTCTATTGCTTGTTTTTCTTTTCCTTTTTTCGAAAGAGAAATCGCCATTCCAATCCGTTTGTCGGATAAAAAAAGATAGAGCTGGGCTTTTTTTACATTGTCTCTTGTTCCGAATATCATTAATTGATCCCGAATTACTTTCAGTATATAGAGTGGATTGTCAGGAAGAATTCCTGGATAGGGTAAATTATAGATAACTGTTTCTTGAACTGCGATTACCGGTACATATTCCATTACGTAAGTTAAGAAGGGAATAAGGATAATAAAAAAAATTGCACAGAGCATCACAACTATCTTCTTCATATATGTATTATATAGAAATGAAAATAAAAAACAACCCCGAGTACTCGGGGCTGTTTTAGAATATGAAAAAATTCTTACTTTACTAATCTCTTAAGGCTTTTTCCTGCTGTAAATCCTGGTGTTTTTGTCGCTGGAATTTGAATCTCTGCTCCAGTTTGTGGATTGCGGCCTTTTCGAGCTGCTCTTCGTCTTACCATAAAGGTTCCATAACCTGTGACAACAACTTTTTCACCTCTTTTTAATGCATCAGACATCGTGCCGAAGACTGCGCTAACTGCATCTTTTGCTGCTTTTGCGGTAAGACCTGCTTTTTTTGCAACTTGTGCAACTAAATCTGCTTTTGTCATATATGTTTCACCCCCTTTAGAGACTGTTTACGAATTTATAACAATGAGTATTACAGTCTCTTAAGTCCGCCGAAGCGAATGCTTCGTCTGCGAGGATGTAAACCTCGAGACGAACATGAACGTAGGCGGACATTGAAGATCTGTAAACTCTAAATATAAACGAGCAAGCACAGATTATTACTTTTTTGGCTTCTTGTCAATCCATATTTAAAATATCGTATTATAACAATCTATATCAAATGCAGGGCTGTATTACAGTATAAAGAAGAAATTCCAATAACCAAATTCCAATTTCCAAACAAATCTCAATATTCAATGAATTTGGAATTTTTAGATTTTAGTGGTGGCTTCTGCGCGATATTCACGAATTACGGTAACCTTTATTTGCCCGGGGAACACTTCAAACTTTTGCTCGAGTTCTTCTTTAATTTTTACTGCTAAAATAGTCACTTCATCATCGGTAATCTCATCTGGTTTCACAACAACACGTAGTTCTCTTCCTGCCTGTAATGCATATACTTCTTTTACTCCTTTTTTTGTTTTTGCTGCATCTTCAATTGTTTTAATTCGTTTTAAATATTCTTGGAAATCTTCGTGACGGGCACCTGGTCTTCCACCAGATACTGCATCTGCTATATATACGATAATTGATTCGACTGAAGGAAATGGAATATCTTCGTGATGTGCTGCCACACAGTCAATTATTTTCTGGGGGAATCGGTGTTTTTTCAGTAAATCAACACCTAAATCGACATGTGACCCTTCTTTATCAACGACTACTTTTCCAATATCATGCAATAAGCATCCAAGTTTTACCACATTAACATCTGCTTTCAGCTCATTGGCGAGTGCTATGCCAATCCGAGTTTCTTCAAGCGTGTGTACAATCATATTTTGACCATATGAATAACGATATTTAAATCGTCCTAATGCTTGAGTTATTTCTGGAGGTAAATTAAATACTCCAACTTTTTGAGCAAGATCTTCACCTGCTTTAAAGATTACCTTGTCAACTTCTTCTTTTATTTTATGGACTATTTCTTCTATGCGCTCAGGCTGGATTCTTCCGTCCTTAATAAGCCGTTCAAGTGAAAGTCGTGCAATCTCTCTTCGTACTGCGTCAAAACTGGAAAGCCTTATAACGCCTTCTTCTTCCAAATCCACATCTACTCCTGTTGCTATTTCAAAAGCGCGGACATTACGTCCGTCTTTACCAATAATTCTTCCTTTAAATTCTTCATTGGGAAGATTAACAATGGAGAGTGTATATTCAGCAACTAAGTCGGTCGCACCATACCGCATTGCATCAATAAGAATTTGTTTTGCTTTTTCATCTGCCTGAATTTTCAAATCTTCTTCTGTTTGTTTAATCCGTTTGGCTATGTCTGCTTTTAATTTTTCCTCCCATCCTTGAAGGAGAAGCGTTCTCGCCTGATCTTTTGTGAGCTGTGCAATTTTCTCAAGCTTTTGAAGCATGAGTTCCCTTTTTTCTTCGATTTCTTTTTTGATGCGTTCGCTATTTTGTCTTATTTGGTCAACCGACTGCCGTTCACGCTGAAGAGCTGATTCTTTTTCTTCAATTTGTTCCTCTCGTTTTAAGAGTCGTTTCTCCACCTCCAAAGCGTCTGTTGCGATTTTGTGAGCTTCGAGTTCCGCTTCCCTCTTTATACGAAAAGCTTCTTCATTGGCTTTTAAAACTATTTCTTTTTCTTGCTGTTTGATTCTTTCAAGCTCTTCTTTTTTTGATTTTGTATCGGTAAAAAATTTCCTAAAAATTTTTTGAAGCATATTGTATACACGCGCTTGACAAAGAAGTATTGTTACGAATCTATGCTATCGATGAAAATAGAATGTAACATATATGTAGCTAATATTAATAAATCCTTTTCAAGCAATTTTTAATTCTTTTATTTTACTCTTTCTATATTAATTCTGCAAATGAAGTTTACTATTTTTTATTAGATAGCTCAGTAATTGTTTTTTTCACTATCTCAAAATTAAATCCTCTTCTCATGAGGAACGATGCTGATTTTTCAAATCGTTTTCGTTTATCGAGATTCTTATACCTATGCCAACGTTCGTGAAGAATCTTTTCAGCAAGTTTTTCTTCATCCATCAAATTGGATGAAAAATATTCTTCAATTATTTCTTTGTCTATTCCGTGCTTTAGAAGCTCTTGCCGCAAAGCGTATTTACTTTTTGGTTTAAGGAGGATTCGTTGTTCAACAAACCACTTTACAAAGTTTTTATCGTTTATCAGATCGAGCCCTTCTAGATGCTGAATGACTTTTTTTATATCATCTTGTGACCAGTGTCGGTTCTTAATTTTTTTATTAAGGTACATTTCAATTTCTTTACTACTTCTTGGACGAAACTTCAAGAAAAAAAACGCATAGTTAAGGAGTTTGTTAAAATTCTCATCTTTCTCCGTAAACCCCGTAATTTTGTATACGTTTTTCATTCATCTTTTTTGCTATGAACTTTAATTTCTAATTACGGGGTAAACATTATTTTTTAGTAACTGTTTTCTCGGTGATTTCTTTGATGAGTTGCTGTTTTAATTTATCATTTTTCATTAACGCTTCTTTTACCTGTTCAACTCCCTGGCCCAAGAGTTTTTCTCCGTGTCGTAAAAATGAACCGCTTTTTATAATAACCCCTGCGTTAATAGCCGCGTTCACTAGTCCTTCTTCTCTGTCAATCCCTTCCGCGGTTATAACCATTTCCGCCTCTTTAAACGGTGGGGCGACTTTGTTTTTTACCACTTTTACTCGTATCCGAGCGCCATATGCCTGGTTATTTTTTTTCAGTGTTTCAATTTTCCGTACGTCCATTCTAATAGATGCATAGAATTTTAGAGCGAGTCCTCCCGGAGTAGTCTCAGGATTTCCAAACATAATTCCGATCTTTAGTCTAAGTTGATTGGTAAAAATTATTGTTGTTTTTGATTTAGAAACCACTCCTGTTAATTTACGAAGAGCCTGTGACATCAGTCTTGCCTGCAGTCCCATTTGAGCGTCGCCCATTTCCCCCTCAATCTCTGCTCGTGGAACAAGCGCAGCAACAGAATCGACCACGACTAAATCAACTCCGCCTGAACGAATGAGTGCTTCGGTAATTTCTAATGCTTGTTCACCGGTGTCTGGTTGCGAAACTAATAAATCATCTAGTTTAACACCAAGAATTCGTGCCCATGTGGGATCGAATGCGTGTTCTGCGTCAATAAATGCAGCTACTCCTCCTGCTTTTTGCGTTTCTGCAATTAATGAAAGACAAAGTGTTGTTTTTCCGGCTGATTCGGGACCAAAAATTTCAATAATTCTTCCTTTTGGAATACCTCCAACGCCGAGCGCCAGATCTAATGGAAGAATCCCTGTCTTTATCACTTCTACTGGAACAACAGGAGCTTGTCCTAATCTCATAATCGATCCTCGTCCAAACTGTTTTTGAATCTGTTCAATCGCCAAGGTAACTGCTTGTCTTTTTGGATTAGTATCTGATTTCATATAATCGTTATAAAAATAATAATAATTAAGTCTGTTATAGCATTTTAAAAATAAAAAGTCAGTCGCTTATTTGCTACAAAATTGGCAATACTGCCTATTCTACAGTACATAAATCAATAAAATAACCACAACCGCCCACCCTCCAATCGACGCAATTAGTGGAATATCGGTGGTTATTAGTTTTTCCGGTCGTTCTCCTTCTTCTTTTTCATAGAGGAGTTGCGCATATCGAGCTATCCCATAGACCACAAAAGGAATTGTTATCATCATCCATTTCCGTGCTTCAAATCCGGGAAAAGTGCTTGAAAAAAAATCTTTAAAAAATGTTCTTGCTGAAGGTAGTTTTTCAAAATACGTATAGAACGAATATGCAATAATAGTGATTGTTGCAAAAGTTGTTGTTAAAAAATCAAGAAGATGTTCTTTATAGTAATACAGCGATGGACGTGCATCTTTACCATGCGCAACCAACTCTGCATGTCTTTTAACTGTTGCCATAAAAAGAGATACAAAGAAAATAGTAAGAGTAAGCCAAATAGGAATATGGTATCCTGATGCAACTTCTCCGCCAAATGTACGGATCATAAACGAGAATGAAATCGCAAAAATATCGATTATTGGATGTTTTTTTAGATAGAGTGAGTAGAAAAAATGAAGAAGAATAAACACAAGACTCAAAAAGAAAAATGGGATAGAAAAGAAAAGCGCTGCAATAAGTGACAATAGTGTTAATAGAAACACCATAAACGTCGCCTGCGGAATAGTTACTTGACCTGACGGAATAGGACGAAGTCTTTTAATCGGATGTTTTTTATCATAAGGAAAATCGATAATATCGTTCAGGACGTATGAGGTTGAAGACAACAAACAAAAAATTAAAAAGGCAAAACCTGTACGTATAAATAGTTCTTGATCGAATAATTTACCTGAAAAAAGAATTGCAGTAAAAACTACAAGATTTTTTATCCATTGATTTGCCCGAAGCGTCCGGAGTAAAACAAAAAATCGTTCTTTTCTCATGAATGTATTGCATTATACTAAATCTAGCGGTATTATAAAATACTGTTCTTATGAAGAATAATTTCGATCCAAAAACGTTCTCAAATACACCTTATCAAAAGAGGGTAGAAAAACCGTGGGGATATGAAATTCATTGGGCGCCAGAAGATAAACCCTATATGGGAAAAATCCTACATATCAATGCTGATAAACGATTAAGCCTTCAAGTTCATGACAAAAAACAAGAAACATGGTATTTGCTCAATGGACAAGCAAAAGTCATGTGGGACAACAACAAAGGAGAGCTTATCGAAACCGAGCTTGAAAAAGGGAAAGGATATAGTTGCATTGTTGGTCAAAGGCATCGATTAATAGGTATCACTGATTGCGATATTATTGAAGTATCAACAGCAGAAATAGGAACTACCTATCGCCTTGAAGATGATTATAAAAGACCTGATGAAACAGAAGAAGTAAGAAAAATGGAAAGAAACAGTAAATAAATTACACATTATTTTTTTACTATGAATATTAATTTTGATTTCGTCCCAAAGCATTATGCAGCACGCACCCATGAAAAAATGAAAGATGTGCTTATGGATCCAAATGCTGTTGGTCCTGCAATCCATTATTACATGATTCGTGGTGGAGTTGATCAAAAAAACATCACTGTTTGGGAACCTGGACTTGTGGGTAAGGAATATATCAAAACATACGGTCATTATCATGTCGGTAAACTCGATGAAACATACTGGGTACTTTTTGGACAGGGAATCGCTCTTCTACAAAAATTGGCCACTAATAGCCAGGGAAATATGATTGTTGATACCGTTGAAGAATTTAAGGCAGTTTCTGTCAAACAAAGTGATAGTGTATATATGCCTACAGGATATGGTCATCTCGTTGCTAATATTGGAACTACATATTTTGTAACCGCCGATGATAGTCCAGTTAATTTTGAAGAGAAGGATCCAACTTCACTTCCAGGTCACGCTGATTATGAACTCGTAAAACAAATGCAGGGTTTTGCCTATTACGTCATTGAAGAGAATGGAAAACCGGGGCTTGTAAGAAATAAAAAATATAAACAAATAAAAAAAGAGGAATTAAACGGTCTTCCGATTATTAGCAAGTAATTACTACAGTAATTTACTTACATCTTTATCCAATTTTATCGCTCAAGTAAAAAACCGGCTTTGGCGAAATGTTTATCAAAGGTAAAAGTTTTTTTTATATTTAGCCTATTCATTAAGGCAAAAGACACACAATCAGTAAAAGATAGTTTACTCCAGTCTTTGGCAAACCAATTCCAAGCGTTAGCTTCATCTTTGCTAGTTACCCTTTCTAATTTAATAATTGGCGCGCTTTTAATTAAATAAGTACGAAATTCCAAAACAAATCCAATACCGCATTTGGCTCGAAGCAAAGTAAATGTTTCGTCTAAAATATAATTTGTTGTAACAATTAAAACGTCTGTCTGACTTAAGTTTTTCCAAATATTAACAGCTTCTTTATGAAATTCGTCTTTTTCGTCAATTAATGCTTTGAAACCGCTCGTATCGACAAAAATGGAGTCTTTATTTTTCATCATATATTATTTTATCTTCAATTGATGTTCCTTTTCCTTTTCTTTTTTTATATTTCGAAGATAATTCATAAATTTTCCAAATAGGAAATTCGTGTTTTTTTGTTTTCTTCGGAGGAATTAATTCTCTTTTGATGGAAACTTGATTAATAATGAATCGTATATATTCATTAATGCTCATATCCATTTCCGCAGCGTTCATTCTGATTTTCATCCATTCATCGTATGGCATCCGGACGTTAGAAATAACTACTTTATTGTTCATATAGTATTAATCATACTATGATATGAATAGTATGTCAATGCCTAAATTAACTTCGCCATTGCCTTACCCAATTTCACCGCGTAGTTCGTTCCCTTATTTTAAGTTTTTTATTAATATTTAGTTTGGTATAATAAGATAAATGAAAAAGAATTCTTCTCAAGAAATTTTGTATCAAGTGATTGATGCTGTTTCTTCCTTGGGGATTAAAGAACTCTTAACAAAAATTGACCAAATAGTTGTAAAATTAACTTCTGCCGATTCAACAGGCATTTATACTCTCGATGAAAATTCAAACAGTGTGGTACTCCGGGCTTCAAAACTCCATTTTGCAATAGTTGACAAACTAAAAATGAAGTTAGGAGAAGGTATAACCGGTTCGGTAGCTCAATATGGAGAAACTATTGTTATAGAAAAACACGCCTATAAAGATCAACGATTTGCCCGGGTTTCTGATCTTCCAGATGATTTATTTGAGTCGTTTCTTTCCGTTCCCATCAAAAACAATAATATTATTGTCGGTGTCATCAATATTAAACACAAAAAATCTCATAAATATTCAAAAAAAATAATAACTCTTTTAGAAACCATCGGTAAACTTGTTGGCCAAGCAGTTCAACACGCAGCCCTTTTGGATAAATCGAAAAATTTGGAAGAGGCTTTAGAAACTCAAAAAGTTGTTAATAAAGCAAAAGGTATTCTTATGGAAAAACTAAAGCTAAATGAAAATTATGCGTATCACCGAATCAGAAAACAAGCAATGCATGAAGGAAAATCAATGAAAGTAATTGCCGAAGCAATTATCACCAATGAAAAACTAATTCAGTTTGACAAAGAGTAATTAGCTTGTTAGAATAGTACTTAATTAGTAGAACAATGAGGTTCTAGGAAAATGCATTCCACCAATTCCAATGTTTTGGAAAAGGTGGTTTTTTATGGGGAAAATTAAAAGTTTTATTAAAAAAACTAAATATATAACCTATGGCAGAACGAGATATTGTAAGAGGAAAAAAATTTATGTATACCGAAGATTCTGTTAGAAAAGGAATAATAGGTGCAAGGAAAAATTTAGATGGTTTTAGAGTAATGTCAAATAATCCAGATGAAAACGTAAGAAGAACAGGTCTTGCAGGGTATAAAAGCTACGAAGCAACACTTAATTATGTAGATCAACGTAGTCCAAAACAGATGTTAGTTGAACTTAAAGGTCTTTGGGAAAATATTTCTTCTTTAGAAGAACAAAAAGTTCCTGATGAAAAAATAGAAGATATGCTACTCCGAGATTATGGTGATGTAATTTATTACTATAGAAATATATTTAATAAAGGGTGGATTGAAAGTGCAATGCAAGCTCTCACCACTGCGCGGATGCGTGAATATAACAACAAGACAATGTAAAATATAATAATTGATGTTTTAATTAATGCGATCCAATTAATTTAGAAACCTCTCTCCCCAACTTCACCGCATAGTTTGTTCCCCTGTCATAGGGATACGTCATATCGAGGTTTGCGATATAAAAATTTTTTATCGGTGTTTCAAAATCCGGTTTATTTTTTACAAACTCTTTATCGAATATCGGCTGCGCAAATGGACCTTTGAATAGATAGGAATTGAAAATTGAAAATTGTTTACCCTGTAATTTATTGCAGGGAAAATTGAAAATTTTTCTAAGGTGTGGTAGCCAATAATCCAACACCTCTTCTTTATTCATTTTCAAAAGTTTATCATCCATATCTATATATTTAGCAACATAGGTTATGTGCTTTCCTCCATAATACTGTTTGTCAATAAAATTAGAGTGCTGAACTACTACCATGAATGGTAATTCCTTCACACACACACTAAGCCAGTAGGTTTTCTCGATAAACGGATTATCTGTTTCAAGGATCAAGTTAAGCGCATGAAGATATTGGAGTTTTTGAAGTCTTTTTATATATGTTTGGGGAAATAAATTATTTGTTATTTTAGTCAGTACCGGAGTTGGTAAGGTTGAGATTACCGCGTCGAAATGTTCTTCATTGACTACAAATGTTGCTGCGATCTTCATTATTTCACTTACTGCTACTCCCTTTCGAATCTCTACTCCTTGTTTACTATTCGTATCTGCAATATAGTCAATAAAGTGTTGAAATCCTCCTCTCACATACCCGAGCTTTTTTGTTCGTTTATTGATCCGGGCCCAGATAAACGCAGCTACAATATTTTCCGCATATTTACCGAACTTTTTCCGAAAAAGCTCTTGCCATAATACATTCCACACATTCTTCCCCATGGTTTTTTTTAGAAACTCTTTTGCTGTTTGTTTTTCATAGAGAGAAAAATATGGGGAAAATTTAAGGAATGCAAGAACCATTGCAGATCTTAATTTTTCTGGCATTGAAAGAAAAGGGAATTTAAGGAAATCTTGCGGAGTATCTATGGGAATTATGCGGTAATTACTTGCCCCTAACGGAGCCCCGAGGATTCGGGGCGAAGTGGGGTTTATCTCTTTATACAAAGACGATGTTTCCGGTTCCTGAAAAAAAATATCATTGAATCCTATATTTTTCGCAAAGTTTAAAATATCGTCGTCACTATGAAAGAGATGATGATATGCACGCTCCAAAACCCAATCCCAGCTATCTGATTTAAAACCAGAAGCAAGTCCTCCCAACTGTCTTTCTTTTTCAAAAATAACTACATTGTGACCTTTTTTTGCAAGATGGTAACCTGCTGCAAGTCCGGTAAATCCTCCTCCCAAAATAGCAATTTTCATACCAAAATAGCAATTTTCATAAAACTTAATTATAATACAAGAAGTATGAATAAAGACTCTTATTATGAGGAACTAATTAAAAATCTAGAGGATCGTGTCACAAAGATAGAAACCCGAAATAAAACGGTAGAGAGTGATAAAACGTGGGAAATAAGTATTACAAGAAGATTAACTATCGCTGTACTTACATATATTATTATCGTTTTGTTTCTTTTCGCAAATAAGAATCTTGAACCATTAAAAAACGCTCTTTTACCAACCCTTGGTTTTCTCTTATCAACTCTTTCTCTTTCTGTCTTCAAAGATTTCTGGCTAAAATTGAGAAAATAGTTTTCATTACTCTCTTATTTTCTTCGCTCTTGCAACCTCAACAAGAACTGTTTCTAAAAAGAGCATTATGGGAACTGAAAGAAGTATTCCAAGTACTCCGGCGAGTTTCCCTCCAATAATCAAAGCCATAAGGGTAATAATCGGATTAAGCCCGACAATCTTTTTCATTACTAAAGGAACTATCAGGTTATTTTCAAACTGCTGAATTACAAAATACAGAGCGATGTTTGCAAACCCTGAAAAGAATGATTGTGAAAATCCAATAATAGCAGCAGGAATCATCGAAATTACCGGACCAATATTCGGAACCGCTTCAAGAAGTCCTGCTAAAACAGCAAGGGCAAGGGTGTATTTCATTCCAATAAGATTGAGGCCTATGAACGTCATAACTCCTATTACCACCATTAGGGTAAGTTCTCCCCAAAACCAGGCATTTAATCTCTTTTCACTGTTATCAATAATGGTAAGAACTGATCGCACTTCTTTTTCTTCATAAAATTTAAGCAAAATCTTTCTTATGGCATTTTCTTCCAATAGAAGATAAAAACCAAAAAAAAGCGTTGAGATAACAAAAAGTGTGTTTGAAAATATGTCTTTAATAATATCAAGCGCTTTATTGGTTATATTTGGAATATACTGACCAAGCGATTCCATATTAATCAAAGAAGAAATATAGGGCGGGCTGTTTTGAATGATTGCGGGTAGATTCCTCAATAGATGAGTAAGTTCAGAAATAAGAGGAGGAAAAATAAGACCAAAAATATTGCCAATAAAAAAGAGAAAAAGAAGATAAATAACACATGAGGCTATTACACGACGAATATGATATTTTTCCAAAAATGCAACCGGGGGCTTGAGTGCGCTTACAATAATAAAAGCTATAAATAAAGAGAAAATAAGATCTTTAATAATCCAGAGAAATTGTAAGGCAAGTATAAAGAAAGTGGCAAAGATTATCGTTTTTGACGAGATCTCAACTTTTGTAGGAACCATATATATAGTATTATAACAAATTTACCCTTTGGCTAAGGTAATAATAAAGACTTTATCCACTCCTTCACGTTTTATCGTTTTTGCAAACTCTTGGATGGTAAAACCGGACGTTGTGACGTCATCGATAACAATTATTGTTCTGTCTTTAATGTTGGTTTTGTATTTTTTCTTGAAGGCGCCTCTGATATTTTTATATCGTTCCTTTTTTTGTTCCAATTGTGCCTGGGGAATGGTATTTTTTACTCTTTCAAAATAATCAATTATAGGGATCTTCAAAGTAGTATTAAAGAATTTTCCTATAAGTAACGCTTGGTTAAAACCTCTGGATTTCTGTTTTGTACTGTATAGAGGAATTGGTTGTAATAATCCATTTACTGATAATTGTTTATAAAATAACATCTTTTTTTGTATTTTGGGTTCTATTATCTGACAAAACTCTTTAAAAACATCGGTTGCGAGACGATATTTTATATGTTTAATTATTTTTTGCATGAGGAGATTATAGTGGTAAAAACTAATCATTCCGTCAATTCCATTCTTTTTTTTACATCCTGGGTGAGTAAATCCCATATAACTATTTCGTCCACAATAGACACAACTATCTTTTTCTACAAATTCCAATTTCTGTTGACAGTTAATACAAATGTAGGAACCAAGAGCATTGCATCCGAGACAAAGCTTTGGAAAGAGGAAATCTTTGAGAAACATACCTTTATGCTAACAAATCCTAAAAAATCAATCTATTTGTACACAAAAATTATAGAATATTAAATCTCAATGGCCGATAAAAAAAATCTGAGCCTGATTTTAGATATGATATAGTTTGGTGTTATTTTGATCTCTTGCAATACTACCAATAGTGTTATAAATTTTTATGGGACACAAGATATACTATGTTTTGTATTTTTTGCAAGCATACTGACACAGAGGTTATTGAAACAAGACTATCAGACGACGGCAAAACAATTCGGCGAAGAAGACAATGTCCGAAATGTGAAAAACGTTTTACCACGTATGAACGGGTTGAAGAATTGCCGGTCCTTGTGATTAAACGTGATGGAAGCAGAGAACGGTTTGATAGAGAAAAATTAAGAAACGGTATTTTGAAGTCAACAGAGAAGACAAAGGTTACCGCAGAACAAGTTGAGAGGATTATCACCGGTGTCGAACAGGAACTTAAACAGGAAGATTCAACCGAAATCCAAAGTTCGATAGTAGGAAATTTAGTTGCAAAATATTTAAAAAAAATTGATAAAATAGCTTACATTCGCTTTGCGTCGGTCTTCCGCCGCTTTGTGGATGTTGAGGATTTTGAAAAGGAATTAAAAAAATTATTATGAAACTCACTGGGGTCTCAGAAAAGGTCTTTCTTGATCGGTATTCGTTAAAAGATAAAGAGGGGAAGCCTCTTGAAAAGAATCCAGACGAGATGTGGAAACGAGTTGCGAAGGCGGTGTCAGTGGTAGAAAAAAAGAAAAATCAAAAGAAATGGGAAAAAGAATTCTATCACGCTATGAAAAACTTCAAATATATCCCCGGTGGAAGAATTTTGGCAGGGGCAGGAACTGGATACGCAGTAACATACTATAATTGTTTTGTTATCCCTTCTCCTAAAGATTCTCGCGACGGAATCTTAGAAACGTTGAAACAGATGGTTGAGATTATGGCTCGCGGTGGAGGAGTAGGGATTAATCTTTCATCTCTCCGCCCCCGGGGCGCACGGGTAAGAAAAGTCAATGGGTTTTCTTCTGGCCCGTGTAACTGGGCTGAACTTTTTTCAGTTGCAACAAAAGATATTATCCAACAGGGCGGCACTCGAAGAGGAGCCCTTATGCTTATGTTATGGGACTGGCATCCTGATATCGAAGAGTTTATTACCGTAAAACAAGATCTTCTTCGTATTAACGGCGCAAATCTTTCACTCTGTATTTCTGATTCATTTATGGAAGCTGTTGAAAAAGACGCTGACTGGCCGCTTCTTTTTCCTGACACAAATGACCCTGAATATGATGAGAAATGGGACGGAGATCTTGAAGTATGGAAAAAAATGGGAAAAAAGGTCATTGTTCACAAAATCGTAAAAGCAAGAAAAATTTGGGATCTTATTGCTGAGGCTGCTTGGCGGTCTGCTGAACCAGGGGTTGTATTTATGGAACGATATAACAAATTGCATAATAACTATTATTGGAATCGGATTAACTGTGTTAACCCTTGTGTGACAGGGGATACTTTTGTAAATACTACGAATGGTATTAAATCTATTCGTACGCTTTATCAAGAGGGGAAACCTTTTCGAACAGTAGTCAATGGTAAAGATTATCTTTCGACTGCGGTAAAATTAACTGGTATTAAACCTGTGTTTAAGCTACAAACAAAAGAAGGATATCAATTAAGATTAACTTCTGACCATAAAGTAGTGACTACTGACGGACCAAAAGAAGCGGGTAAACTTAAAACTGGAGATAAAATTCTCCTTTCTACAGGCGGGTATTTTGGTGTAAAAGGTACATTGGATGAAGGTCTTGTATTAGGTTGGCTTGTTGGCGATGGATCAATGAAAAAAGATGTTGCAACGCTTTTCTTTTACCATGATGAAAAAAGAGAGCTTGCTCCTCGATTTGCACTCATGGTTGAAAAGATGATTGACGGAGAGGAAATTACAACAAGATCCTATCTACCAATAACTCCTCAATATATCGAAAGTGAAAATAAGGCGGTTATCGAATCGGTTCGATTATGGCGTATTGTCAATCGTTATGGATTAACTCATGAAAATAAATACAAGGTTCCTTCAGCTGTTTTTGAAGGTTCGGAAGAATTTCAGCGAGGATTTTTACAAGCGCTCTTCTCAAGTGATGGAACCGTGCTAGGAACAATAGAAAAAGGAGTAAGTGTACGACTGACTTCTGTTAGTAAAACGTTGCTTCAGCAAACACAAATCCTGCTTTTGAATTTTGGCATTGCCAGTAAAATTTACGAGAACCGAAGAAATGCTATGGAACGATTATTACCTGATGGAAATGGAGGAAGTAAATTATATAATTGCCAAGCGTACCATGAGTTAGTCATTTCAAAAACAAGTCTATTAAAATTCGCTGCTCTTATTGGTTTCTTGCAAGAAAAAAAACAGGATAAATTACGGTCTCTTTTATCTCTTTATCATCGTGGTCCATATAAAGAATCACTAACCGCAATGTTTTCCCATCTTGTGCCTGATGGAAAAGAAGAAGTTTTTGATATTACTGTTTCTGATATTCATAGGTTTAGCGCTAACGGACTTGCTATTCTAAATTGTGGCGAAGAGGGTCTTCCTCCTTGGGGCGTCTGCAACCTTGGATCTATAAATCTTTCTACCCTTGTAAAATCATCAACTGTCGATAAACCAGGAAAGTTCGATTTTACCGCATTAAAAAAAGTGGTGAAAACCGCTGTTCGATTTCAGGATAATGTAGTTGATATGGATCCGTATATCTTTCCTGGAATTCGTAAAACCCAGTATGAGGGAGAGCGTCGAATAGGGTTAGGAACTATGGGTTTAGGAGATACTCTTATTAAACTCCATATCCGTTATGGTTCACCAGAATCGCTTAAGTTTATTGAAGAGGTATATAAAATTATTCGTGACGAGGCGTATAAAACAGGTGTTGAAATCGCTCGTGAAAAAGGAGCATTCCCAAAATTTAATAGCAAACTCTACCCAAAAAGTAAATTTGTTCAGGAGTTACCCAAACAACTTATTGATCAGATAACAAAACATGGAATTCGAAATTCCATTCTTCTTATGCAGGCTCCAACAGGGTCAACTTCTTTAATGGCAAATACCACTTCAGGAATAGAGCCAGTATTTGAATTTGAGTTTATCCGAAGAGATAGACTTGGAGAACACACCATTCGTCACTACTTATATGAACAGTGGTATAAAAAACATGAAAAAGACGTAAAACAGGGGAAATTAAGTAAACCTGATTGGTTTGTATCCTCAAATGACCTTACGCCAGAAAATCACATAGAGGTTCAAGCAATCATACAAAAATATGTTGATGCTTCTATTTCAAAAACTGTCAATGCTCCAAAAACACACACTGTTGAAGACGTCAAGAGATTATATACACTTGCCTATAAATTAGGGTTGAAGGGGATTGCATACATGCGAGAAAGTTCAAGAGCAGGTGTCCTTGAACGAATAGAGGACAAGAAATTCGCCTCCGTCGAGGCTTCGGTCCGCAAGGAAGAGCAAAAACCAGTAGTACCTAGCTATACGGTTAAACCTCGTCCAATGGTGGTTCATGGAGCAACATATAGAATCAATACTCCCGTCGGGGTAGCATTCATCACCATTAACACAAATGGTGGGAATCCACCAGAACCTTTAGAGGTGTTTATTAATGTTGGAAAAGCAGGGACAGATATCTATGCCATGGCAGAAGGATTAGGAAGAATGATATCTCTTGCTCTTCGATTCTCTTCCCATTTATCTGTCATTGAGAGAATAGAGGAGATCATTGCCCAACTCCAAGGGATTGGTGGAGCCAGAAGCCTCGGCTTCGGAAAGGATCGGATTCGAAGCCTTCCGGATGCTGTTGCTAAAATTTTAGCGATGCATTACGGATTAAATGGCGAAACAAAAACCTTAAATGGAGAACTCCATGAAGAACCAAAACTTATCACTCAGACAACGCAACCGTCGTTAATCCAGACAAAAGTTCGTGAAACAATGGCTTCATTTGACATATGCCCAAGCTGTGGAGAAGCAACCCTTGTTCATGAAGAAAGCTGTAAAAAATGTTATGGGTGTGGATATTCTGAATGCTGATGTATGAAGATCTACACGAAAACCGGTGATAACGGAACAACTGCATTATTTGGCGGTCGACGTTTACCAAAATCAGATCCTCAAGTTGTTGCGTATGGATCTGTTGATGAACTCACTTCTTTTATTGGCCTTCTTCTTGCAAAAATCACCTCAGAATCTGATAAAAAATTTCTTACAGATATTCAAAAAGATCTTTACGCGATTATGGCCTGTTTGGCAGGGTCGCCAAGTAAATTAAACTGTCTTAATTCTTCTATCTTAAAATTTGAAAAAAAGATTGATGGGATTGATAAGAAACTTCCCAAATTAAATCGCTTCATACTCCCGCAGGGAACAGAGCTGTCTGGATGGTTTCATATCTTACGAACACAAACGAGAAAAGCTGAAAGAAATATTGTAGCCTATTTTAACAAATTGGAAATTGGAAATTGGAAATTGGAAATTTTTCAATATCTTAACCGCCTCTCTGATCTTTTTTTTATGATGGCTAGGTGGTACGGGAAAGAAAAAGAAATCTCTA
>OBEQ011767393.1_pt1 | contig 20721 bp, 25 predicted proteins | sample 1670901 | NCBI WGS metagenome assembly OBEQ01 (sample SAMEA104232315, study PRJEB22302) | groundwater metagenome | biome: forest; feature: aquifer; material: groundwater | place: USA | collected 2011-08-07 | depth 5.4 m
GATGGTGATGTTGACTTGCGTGTAGGGGTCTTTTGTAGAGTCGATTACTACTGGTGCCTCGTCGACGTGATCGAGCCGCTTTAGCGACTCTACTATTTCCTTGGTCGCTTCTTTGGCGCGTTGCTGTGCTTCCGCCTTTGAAAGCCCATGTTCGATAAACTCACGGTAGTCAACTTTTGTAGCTATTCCAGGCATGTCTAGGAGGTTCATTGTTAGTATTTTGCCGCCTGCTTTTATGGCGACTCGTTCTTTTTTCTGTACTTCGCGTGTCTCGTGTGGGATTTCTGACACGGAGCCGAGTGGTTGGCCAGTCCAGTCCATGCACATGCGGTTAGCGATGCTTGACTTTCCGGCGTTCACTGGTCCATAGATACCTAGGGAAACTGAAGCCCTGCGGCTGAAAAAGCCTAGGAAGAAGTTAAGGATCTTGCGAAACGGCATAAAGAATTGTTATCGGAAAAAGCAACGGAAAATAAGTTTATAAACCCGGCGGCATAGTGCGTTTGACAAACTTGGCATATGCAAATGGAACAGCGACTGATTCAATTGCAGTTGCCCAAAATGGAGAGGAGTAGATGAGGTTGATTCCTTTGCCTGCTATAATTGCAACGATTACGACGTAAAGTATAACGGTTGTTGCAAGCATGACTAATGAGAGTTTCTGTGCATTTGTGTTGGGAGTTAGTTTTTGGCGTTTGAAGTAGAAGTGCGTAAATATCAAAATTGCAAGGAAGCTGAGTACAAGCGCGATGTAAGGCGCAAGCGAACCGCCGCGGATGAAGATGAACATTGCGAAGCTAAGCACAAAAGTGGACAGGATGGCGAAAATTCCGTAAAGCAGTTCACGTTTCATTATTAGTGGCCTTTTCAATTTTCTACGCGTGGGGCTAGGAAGTAGGATAGTTTTGCTTGGCCGACGCTGTACGCCATTTTGACTGGGCAGACGCTGTTTAGGAAGAGTTCAATCATTGAATCGTCCGGACATGCTTTAGTCATGTTGTCAAGGTATTCAAATGGAAACATGGCCCTGCTTTTGGCAGTGTTGTGAAGCTCAGCGAAGTTTGGCGAAGATTTTCCGCTTTCAATGCGTAAATCGCCGCTGTCCCCTTTTGCCTCTACTACGAATTTGTCCCCTTCTGCTGAGAGGATAACGTGGCTTGAAAGCATACCTGCGTCTTTGAGCATTTCTTTGAATGTGCCGCCGCGCATTTTTATCGTTGTGTCAAAAGTTATTTTTGGCTCGCGTGGCGATGTTACATTTAGATCCATGAGCGGTAAGCGGATGTTGCGTTTCCCGTTTGGCGAGATGAATTCAAGCACGCATTTTGATTCTTTTTCTTCAACTGTGAGGTGAAGTTGCTCGTCGTTTCTGCTGCGGGCGAGGATTTTTAAAAAGTCAACTAAATTGAGGCTTAAAGTGGACTGGTCAGACACATCGAATTCGTTGAACGCCGCTTTAGGTAAGAGGAAGTCGATCATTGCAATTTGGCTGGGATCCATTGAACGCAGGTGCATGCCGTTTTCGTTTATTTCAAACTGGCCTTCGTCAACTAGGTTAACAACAGCTTCAATACATTGCTTAAACTGCTTAGCATCACCGATAACAAGCTTCATTTGAAAAAAACACCCACCAGGGGCCCCCAGCGCGGCTCGAGACCTGGCGTCGCCTTGCGGCGCCGAGACTTCTGACCCCACGGCGACCATTAATTTTTAATAAGAGTTAAAGGGAAGCAAGGATAAAAAAGGGTTCGCTATACGCTGGTGGTTGATTACGGATTATGGAAGGGCGGAATAATTAGTTTGCATCTACTAACGTGTCGCACCCTCTTGGTTCGTTGAATTGTCCAGCTAGGAAGAGGCGGAGGTAACCGATGAATGGGATTCGCGCGATCATCCTGCCGTGTATTTTGTTAGGCTGGACAAAATCTATTCCAGCTTCTTGATCCGCTATTTGATTGTTGTCCCCTTTTGTAACGTAGGTTAGCTGTGAAGTTGTTGAATTTCGCAGTGCAAGTACAGCGCGGTGTATGATTAGCCCGGCTAGTTTTGACTCGTATACAACTACGTCGTTTGCCTGCACTTGGTTCCTTGAAACAGCTACGCTAGTTGTTGAAGTGGAGTTTGTAATGGTAAATTGCGAGGTGCATTGGCCAATTGTTGTGGCTTGTCCGCGTTTTGAGACAGTGCAGTTGCTTCGCTGTACAGCTATTTCTGGAAAGTTCCCTTGGAAGTCAATTACAGGCGCGTTGTACATTGGCCTGCCTTGTACGATTACTAAGTCACCGCGGTCAAGCACATGGTTCATGCTGCATGAAGTTACAACGTCAAGGGGCGAAGGGGTTTGCAAAGCGGTTGAGAGAATTAGCCAAACTGCTCCAGCTGCCAAAATTGCATATACGACGTCGAGTAAGGAAGACCGCCCTTTTTTCTGTGCGCCGGTAAAGAAGTCCAACGCAACGTAGGCGAGGAAAGAAGCGAGGCACAGTATTCCAAAGATTGGCTGAAGAGTAAAGATGTAAACCAAGAGGAAAAGCGCGGTGAGTATTGGGAGGAATACGTTTGGCGAGGATAAGGATAAGTTAGTTTTATTGGTTTTAATGATTTTATCGAGTTTCATTTGGTTTCCCAACTCAGCGGCATTGATTCAAAACTCCAATTGCCAACTCAGGCTTACGGACTATATCTCTATTCCAGCTGCTTGTAGCACTTGGAGTTCGTCGAAAGAAATGGGTTGGCCGAGTTTGAACTTTTGCATTATCTCCTGCGCTTTGGTTTTGACGTGTTGCATTTTTTCTTGGCTGTTGGCTTTTGCCTCTTTTCTGTGGGCTTCAAATTCTTCTCTTTGGCTTTGACGTGCTGCGTTTTCCTCGTCGTATAGTTTTGAAAGCAAGCCGCGTTTTTCGTCTAGTTCGTTAAACGCTTCTGGGAGCAATTCGCGTATCTCGTCAGCTTCTTTGAAGCATTGGAGCATTGCCTTGTGGTGTTCTTCGCTTTTTGCAGCGTGTTGCTTTAGCTTTTTCACGCTTGTTGAAATGGTGAATTGCATTTCCCTTATTTCGCGTTTTAGCTTTGATAATTCTCCCATTTTTGGCGCAAGTGTTGCAAGTGACTTTAACTCTGCTGCTAGTTGTTTTACTTTTTTTGAAATCGTTTTTTCCCTTGAGGGGGAGTAATTCATTTGCAGCGAATATTCTAGGGATTGAATTTCCGCTTTTATTTTTTCAGGGGAGCCAAATTCGCGTTTAAATGGGGCAAGCGCCTTTTCAATTGCTGCGAAGGTCTTTTCCTCAGCTTGCGCTTTTGACCGCATTACTTCTAGCTCTTTTGCAATTGCTTTTACAGTTGCGTTTTCCGCGTCTCTTGCTTTTTTCTCTTTGTCTGCGATTTGAAATAAGTCGCGTAGCTTTGCAAGCGCCTCAGCGTTTTTGCCTTTTATTTCCCTTACTTCTGCAAGCACTTCTCGTTTATCAAATTCTTGTTTTTCGTCCATCATCTATCGATTCACTGTTGTACGGATTCAGGCGGCGTCTCTAATTCAATTTCTGCAATTATCTCATCAAGTTCAGCACGTTGCTTCTCAAGCACTTTTTGAATGCGCTTAATGCGCTTTTGGTTCAATGCAATCTCGCGGTACTTACGCGCTGCTTGGTTGAAGTGTTCGCTTGAAAGGGTAAAGAACTCCTGCTTGTCCATTGTTTGTGAAATGTCGCTAAGGATTTCGCCGAGGAGCACGTTTGCACCTTCTTTGACGTCGCGCTTAAGCTGATGCGGCGACTTGAGGTTACTTTTTATAATTTTGACAACGCGGGCGTTTGGAAACGGCAAGTGGGCGGACTCTTCATCTTCTTCGCCTTCAACTTCTTCGGCTTCAATCTGCTCCGCTTGCGGTTGGGATTGGACTTGGTTGACTTGTTGCTCTTCGGCCATTGTAATAGATTCACCTTTAAAATATTGAAATAGAAATACGAAATAGCTGTTACGTAAAAATAATTAGGTCGCCCGACCTTTTAAAGCACTACGGCTTTTCAAGCAGTATAAAGACTTTCCGCTTGCGTGAATTACTCGGGTTGTCAGTCACCAACTTTACGCTGAATCCCTTTTCGCGAAATGTTTTAGCACATTGCATCGCTTCAGCTTCGCTCCTTGGATAAAACTGCACAACAGCTTTGCCGCCTTTTTTCAAGTGATTCCAGAATTCACTCGCCACTTTTGCAACTTCGCCCATTCCAGCAGCTGAAACCCACTGGAGTACCGAAATTGAAACTACACCGTCGAACTTATCCTTAAATGGAAACTTCCTGATGTCGCCGACCTTTGCATCGAAACCTCCTTCGCGGCATTTCTCTACAAACGTAGGAATTAAATCAAATGGAAAAACTTCGTAGCCGATTTCGCGTAAAATAATTGAAGAAAATCCAGCACCGCAACCTGCATCGACAATTTTTGAACCAATTGGAAACTTTGCCAACTCAACCGCCCTCAATGTCAGCTGTTCTTGGATCTTATGCATCGCGTTGCTTCGGCTGTAACGCTCGGCTTCGCTCGCATCGTAGTAATCAACAGCTGATTTCTCATCTTCTGGACGAACGTGGAAAGATTTCCATTCGCTTTGGCGCTTCATAATTTATTTTCACCGCCAGAGTTTTTATAACTCGAAGTCGCGTAACGTTTACATGCCACAAGGACCGCACATGTTATTCGAACGCCACGCTGAATTTACAAGGGCAGTGGGGCGAAGCAGGGGAAAAGTAATTGTAATCGTACATCCATTTTATGCCCGAGATCGACAGCCGTTTTTCGATTATAACGACGCGATTAAATTACAGAGATTAGCTTATGAATTTAATTTGAAAAGATTAATTAGTAGAGCTAAGGCGCCGGTCATTGTTATGGAAGAGTATGAAACTGAAATGGAAGGCGTACTTAGGCAAACACATGCAGAAATTGGAAGTCAAAACACTTTTTTTGTAAAAACAAAAGCTGGCAAAGCTTTACCACATGGTGGATGGAAAGCATTGCATGACGTATTGCGCCAAAGCGGGGTTAAAACGGTTCTTTTGGGCGGCACAACAGCAGACACCATGGATGAAAAAGAAGCACGCAAAAAAGCACCTGAAATTCTTAGATACGAAAAACGATTTAACCGTCCAGCTACAGAAACAATAACTTTTGGCTGCGTTGCGCGAACATATGAATCTTTCATAAACGGCAAGTATGCAAAGGTCAGAATAGTTCCTTCCATTGCTTTTCCAAGAAGACCACGCTACGGCGAAAGACCAGCATTAACCTTGTGGCAAAGGGTAAAGATGCAGAGGTTATTGAAAAAGAAAAAGTAGATTATATTACAATCCCAGTTTTCAGCGCGTGGCTTACGATTGTGGCTCCTTTTTTGCGTTGTTCGAATTCTTCTGGCGTGAAGCAGAGGAAGTCAACTGGCAATAGTGGCTTCCAGTAGTCGTACATCAACGCACCCCGCTTGAAAAAGTTAAGCTTGGAAAAAGCTGGCGAAACAACTATCAAGTCTACATCGCTGTCTTTATTTGCAGTTCCATCTGCAACTGAACCGAATAAAATTAGCTTTGGGACTGCTATTTCTTTTTGCAAAGTTTGCTTAAACTTTTTCAGTTCATTTATTACAGTTGTTTTTCCGACCATATAATTTAGTTTACCACGCTAGAAATAAAAATTCAGATGAACGCAACATCTTCAAACCTCACTCCAAATTTCTTTGGAAAATACAAGCCTGGTTCAACTGTGAAGCACATACCGCTTTCAAGCTTTTCAATATCGTTTATTCGCTTATGTCCGTCATGGACTTCCAAACCAACGCCGTGTCCAAGCGATAAGCCAACATCAACGTAAGTATATTCACCGTAGCCGTAGTCGCGCAAAACCTGAAGTGCAACTTCGCCTGCTTTAACTCCGTTTTTTTCCTTTTCCGCAATTTGCTGCGCTTTTGCCTGCGATTCCCGCACAGCATCGATTGCGTCTTTTACTTCCTTGTCACTTCCCTCATAAAACATGGTAGTGTAGTCCGCACAGTAGAATTCGTACTTGGCTCCGACGTCAATTAGAAGCGGTTTCGAGAAGTCAACAACGTTGTTTGTTGTGGAGTTGTGCCATGCTGCACTGCGTTCGCCATTTTGCACAAGTGGGGTAAACGCATCTAAGCTCGCGTTCATTTCCCTTGCTTTTGTTTCAATCCTTCCAGCGATTTGGTTTTCAGTTAAACCATTTAAATTTTCTTGGAGTGTAGCGGCAACTGCCTTTTTCGTTATGTCTTGGGCGGTTTTTATCAGCTTCACTTCTTGCTCGTCTTTTTTCTCGCGGATTTCCAAGAAAGGTTTAGTGAAGTTGACTTTTTCGTAAGTGGTTTTTTCAAACGCGAACATCGCAAGCACATCTGAACGCGAATCGATGCCAACCTTTTTCGGCTTGGCTTTTTCAACAATTGGCAAGAGATTTTTCTTCAACTCCTTGGAAGGAAGGAATTCAAATTCTGCAGGCAGTTCATCGGCTTGAAGGGTTGAAAAAATGTGCGCTTCGTCTTGCGAAACTATGCAAACCGCTGGAAAAGCAGTGTCGCCCGAATAGTAGTAAGCGTTTGGATCTAGCTTGTCAGCTCCGCCAAAAACAACAGTGTCAATATTTTGCTCCTGCATTTTTTCTCGCAAGTTGGCTAGCCTTTTTTGGTAGTTGAAGTTCCGTTTCATTTTTTCACTCTTTTCTCAGTTTATCCTTGCGGCGTTGTTATTTTTACTTTTTCAATGAGTGCGTCGCATGAAAAGATTGGGGTTTCAACTTCCCAGCCATAGATCTGGCACTGGTTTGACGACAGCATGGAAATGTTGGACAGCAGGTTGAGGAGGTTGTCGCTGATGCGGATGCCGCGGAGCGGTTTTGTGAGTTCACCGTTTTCGATTTGCATAATTGCATCGCGCGGAATTGTTGAAAAGTCGCCGGTTGAATAGTTCTGGAAACGAGTGTACCACACGTTTGTTACGTAGATGCCGTTCTTCACTTCGTTTATTAACTCATCTAAACTTGCTTTGCCTTTTTGCACAGCGGGGTTCCATGGGTGTGGCGAAGATAGGCCAGCGTGGCCTGTTGAAGCAACTCCGTATTTTTTGGCAGTTGAAGTGTTGTGTAAATAGGTTTTGAGTATGCCGTTTTCAACAATGGCCGTGCGTTTTGTGGGGAGGCCTTCTGAGTCAAATGGAGTTGCGTGAAACGCATCGGCTTGAGTTGGGTCGTCGTACAATGTAAATGCGTCGCTTGCAATTTTTTTGTTTATTTTTCCGCCAAGTGGAGAGAGGCCGCTTTCAACTGAAAACGCGCTTGCCGAGTGGCTAAATGGATCCAAGAGGCAGGCGAATGGAAAAGCGTCCAGCACTAGATTGTAAGTTCCTTCGGTTCCCTGAACTGGATTTTTCGCCTTGATTGCAAGTTGGCTTGCCTCGACTGCTAATTGAACTGGATTGATGTTTGCAAGGTGGGTGTCGGCAATTACCTTGTGTCCAGATGCGTTTTGCTCTGCTAAACAGCGGATTGAAAAGTATGCACCGGTCCCTTTGGAAGTTGCAGATGGCCCTTGGCTAGAGTAGAGGAATTCGCTTGACTCGTTTGTCTCGAACATCCCGCCTGCTTTGACGTTTTTGCAAGTTTCAAGCGCCTGCTCGAGGATTTCAACGCACTCTTCGCCGCTTTGGGAGATTTTTGCATCGAAGCAATTTATTTTCGGGTAAGTGTATTTTCCGCTTGCAATGCCTTGAAACTCAGGGTTATCAGGAAGCTTTTTTGCCAATGCAACGAGCTCAGCTAGTCTTTTGTCAAGATTCTTTTCCTTTGCGTCTACGAGTGTCTCAACTGTTTTTTTCCCAATCGAGGCAAACAAGTGAATTGAACTGCTTTCCTCTGCGCTTGTGCGGGCAATTTTGTTGTTGGCGAACTTTATCTGGCGGCGAAGTGACGAACTAGCAGTAGCGATTACGTTGTCGCAGCCGAGCTTTTGCAGCTTTTCAACTATTTCAATACAGGTTTCGTTCATGACAAAAAAAGCACTTGGAAAACTTAGAAGACGCATTGTTAAAAGAGTTAGCTTCAATATTTTATCAACATGGCTGAAATAATTTTTCCAAAAGTAGAAGTAACAAGGCAAAATGGGCAAAAGGTTCCGGTTCACATCTATGGATTCGCACATGGAATTGGAATAAAGGGAAGCGAGCTAAACCGAGAAGTGGGAGACGCTTTAAAACGCGAAGCAGCTTCATTCGGGTCGCACGATTGCCTTGCAATGGAAGGCACTGAAGAGGAATTGCTTAGACATGCTTTTCGAGCAGCTGGTGGAAAAACTCGGATCAGCATAAGCAAGAACTTCATTAGAAACACACTTAGGAAATATCTTCCACACGTTGTAAATACTGCTGAAGCAATTGAACACTTTGAACTACTCAGATCAATTGCCAGTGACTTCGGAGCGGCTGCAATGGAAAAAGAGCGCGAACTTATCAAAAAGGCAGCTGTTGAAAAAGCAGATAAACTTGTTGAAGTAACTGGAAAAACAACGATAACCCAAAAAGAAATGGAGCAATTTAAACGAGATACTATTGAAGAGCTAGTTGAACATGGTATTGGCCGGGAAAAGGCCGGACTTTACGTTGAATCACAATATACCTTTAGAAGTTTGCTAATGGCAAGGGCTGCTTATCATCGAGTATATGCAACTGGTTTACCAGTGCGGTTGTTTGTTGGCTTTGCTCATACTCATGAAATAGTTGACTTTCTAGACCAGAAAAAAGTTGATGAATACGTCAAGACTTTGCCAGAGCCACTGAAGAAACTATACAATAATTTTGAAATAAACGGATGGGACTTAGTTGGGATGTTTGAAAAACACGGGCACAAGTTTGAGCCACCGCACTGGCCTTCTTTTTTCAGGTGGATGGCGCTTAAAACTGCAAAAGCACTTCACGAGCCAAATCACAGCGGAACCGTTGTAATAAATGTAGCTGAATTTAGAAAAGCAATTACACGAAAGTAATTCATTTTAGGTGAACGTTTCTAATCAGCAGTGAAGGCCGCCCATAAACACTAGCGTTCCACGGTGGGAAACCCAGGTTTCCCCATCCGTAACCCCTTCCTGTTCAAATTTCATTTTAAATGAACCCCTTTGATTAACAATGATGGTCCGCCCATAAACACTGGCATGCCTTGCATTGGTTCGCCTTTACCGCAAGACGCGGCTTCGAAATGCAAGTTGTTTCCAGCTTCAACGATGGAGCTGTACAGCTGTGGAGTTGTGATTTCGATAATTGGGCTTTTCACTGGCTTGGTAATTTCGCCGTTTTCAATTAAGTAAGCTTCACAGCCAGTGTACTTCTGGTTAAACCGCATGTCATCAATGTTCCACTCCATAAACCGCTTTAGATAAACGCCGCGCTTCACCTCACTTAGCAGTTCTTCTTCGCTCTTTGTTCCAGTTTCAAAAAACGTGTTCGACATGCGGATAAGCGGTTCGCGGTCGAAACTAGCTGCTCGGGAATTCCCGCTGCTCTTTTCTCCCAAGATGTCTGCGTTGCTGCGGTCGCTGAGCAATGCGTTAATTATGCCGCTGTTAATTAGCTTTTTCGGTTTTGCTTTGGTTCCCTCGTCGTCGAATTCAAAATAGCCAAAACTCCCCTTTATCGTCGGGTCATCTACAACTGAAATCCCGGGGTTGGAAAATTTTGTTCCACGCATGTTGAGTTTAAGGAAGGACTCGCCTGCTTGCGCCGCTTCCCTTCCGAGGATTCTGTCAGCTTCATAAGGATGCCCACAACTCTCGTGTGCAATTATGCCGGCAATTTCCGGAGAAACCACCATGTCGACTTTTTCATTTACGCGCAGCGTGGTTTGGTTCGCCTTTGAAACATCAACCGCTTCTTGCGGAATAGCTTCTTCTAAATTCCACTCTTTGAACACTTCCCACCCAGCACAAGCTCCTTTTTGCCAAAAACGCTGGCAAACCGAATTGGTGAACAGGTAATGGAAGTTAACGCGAGGAATAAGCGAGTGGATTTCGCTGCCTTGAGAATTAATGAAAGTTTTGTCAATTAATTCCATTTCAAGAGAAAGGAACCGCGAATCAAACCCCTTTTCGGCAAGGCTCGCGTCAATGTTTTTCAACAGTTCTACACAATCTTCAACCGCCACGTCCATCAACGGCTTCTTTTCAACAATTGAATAACTTGCTTTGGAAGCATCTTCTTGCGATAGCTTGTATACTTCGCTTGAGGAAATGGCCTTTTTCACCATTGCACTAGCAGGGGAAATCATCTTACTAATATTGTCAACGTCAGTTGTAGAGCAGAACCCAAGCGAACCCTTGTTGAAAAACCTTATACCGATGCCTTCGTGCTTGTAAGCCGCTGCGCTTAGCAACAACCCGTTTTTCATTGCAAACTCCCTAACTTGCCTCCGCTCAATGCGGGCTTCGCTGTACTCGCCTAGATTGGTAATGCTTTTTGCAGCTAAGTCCTTGTAAAAACCTTCCATTTGTCAAAAACCACGTGCATTTATTTACGATAACAAGTTTTTTATGCTAGCCACATCCTTCTAATGAGTTACAAAGGAACATCTCTGATGTCTAAAAAATAGGTGAATTTAAATGAACATAGCAGAATTAGCGCCTGGAACCGGCAGCGTCGAAGTACAGGGAGAAATAGTTGAAATTGAAGCTCCACGTGAGTTCAACAAAAACGGCAGGAATTTACGCGTCGCTAACGCAACGTTGCGCGACGAAAGCGGCACAATCGTATTAGTATTGTGGAACGACGACATCGACAAAGTACAAGCTGGAAACAAAGTAAAGATAACAAACGGCTACGTAAACGTCTGGAAAGACACACCACAACTAACACTAGGTAAGTTCGGCAAAATGGAAGTCGTCTAAAAACACTTCCCTCTTTTACTTTTTTTACTTTTTTTACTTTCTTTTTAATTTTCTAATTTTCTTCTTATTTATCGGCGTTTTTAGCAATGTGCAAATCGTAGTATTTTTGGTATTCCGATTCTAGTAGCTGTTTAAATGCTTGGTACGCGATTGCGTTATCTTCAGGCGCTACAAATTCTGCGAAGTTGTGTAACCTATCGCTCAGGTAGTGAAAAAAATCTCCGCCTTGGCTATATATTCCCAATTCTGCACAGGCCAACTCAGGATCCACCCTTCGCATTTTAGTGAAATCTATAAGTTTAGGGTTATAGTTCTTGTCAACTAAGAAATTATCAAGTTTTAAATGGCCATGTGTATAGCCATTTGCATGTAGCTTGGCAACCTCACGCACCATTTTTAAACAAGCTAAGCGTTTTTTCTCAAAAGAAATCTTATCATCCCTAATGAAATGGTGAAAAGGCGTAGATTCGTCTTTCCATAAAGTTACTAAAGTTGCCTCATTACCTTTTTCAACCATTGCAACTGGCATTTCAACTATTGCCACACGCCTATCTGCTAAGTCACGCAGAGCGGCGAATAAATCAAGCGGGTGCTCTGAAAAACGACTCCGTTTATACTCAAAATTACGGATTGCAATTTTATACCGACCCAGATGTGAACGAAAAACCTTGGGGTGGTCAGACTCAACCAGCGTCCCATTATTAATTGCTTCAATTAAGTGCGTAGGATCATGTTTCGCCCAGTGTGTTACTTTGACTGCGCCTTCCGGCGTTTGTAGCTGTGTTGTCTTCCACTTTAGTTCAGGCATAAGTAGAGTTTAGCGCGTCTAGTTTTTTAATCGATTCTCAAGGTGGTTAAATTTCCCAGTCTATGCCGGGAATTGCTGAAAAGCATCGTTTTTGTCATTAACGATAGCTTTATAAATAAGCAATTTTATAAGAATTGATATGGAAACTGAGTTTTTATCGCTGTTGGCAAAGCAGAACGTCTGGTGGGAAGGTAGGATTGAAAATGACGTACACTTAGCCCAATGGAAAACACGTCTGCACAGGTGGACGCCGCTTGAGCTAGATACGCTTCCTTTGGAGCCATTTGCATTGAACGTAGTTATTGGCCCGCGACAAGCTGGCAAAACTACGTTGTTAAAATTTGCAGTTGAAAAACTCATAAAAACCGGCGTGGATCCAAAAAGCATTTTATACTTACGCTGCGACGAAGTGACCAGCGAAGCTCAGTTGCGGGAAATAATTGAATCTTTCCTAGCTTTTGCTGGAAGTAAAGGTGTTTTTATTTTTCTTGATGAGGTAACAGAGGTAAAGAATTGGGCTAAAACCGTAAAAGGGCTTATAGATGACGGCGACTTGAAGCAAGCTGCAATTACAGTTAGTGGGTCAAATGCTTTTCAACTGCAGAAAGGAAGCGAGTTATTTCCCGGCAGGCGGGGAAAGGGAAAGGACATCTACGTACTTCCTTTACTGTTCAGCGAATACCTAAAGGTAATTGACCCCGACCTTGCAGCTAAGGTGCATAAATTAGACGACTTAACTCCAGTGCAAATAGCAGGGTTGAAGAAATTACTCCCGTTGGCGCCTGAACTGGAAAAACACCTACATAACTATTTACAATGTGGCGGTTTTCCGCTTTCAATCCAATCTTTTTTGGAGAATGGCAAAGTCTCTGAAGAAGCTAAGGAAACTTACCGAAGTTGGGTTATTGGCGACATTTTGAAAAACGGCAAAAGTGATGTCATTGCGCGTGAAGTGCTCAAGGTGATTTTGTCCAAAGCACCCACACCAGTTAGCTGGGAAGGCATTAGCCAAGAGACTTCTATAAAATCGCCACCAACAATAGCTTCGTATATTGAACTGTTTGAAAGACTGTTTGTTGTCCTTACACTGTACGCGGTTAAACCTGGCGGGAGTAGGGAATTTGCAAAGAATAAGAAAATTCATTTGCTTGACCCACTTCTCTGGCACTTGTGTGAAGAGTGGTGCTTGCAAAAAATTGAACGCAAAACAGAAACGATAGTAGAAGCTTGTTTGGCAGTTCACTTAGCTAGGTTCCTTGCATTGAAGCACAAGGCAAAACGGCTAAATGACGCGGTTTCATATTGGAGAAACGGAACTGAAATTGACGTCGTTGTGCATAACAATGGCTTGCATGGTTTTGAAATGAAATGGAGTAACCGCAGGCAAAGCTTTGCTTTTAAAAAAGGACCGATAAAAACGACGTACGTGTCAAAGGGAATCTACTTAGAAAATCCACTGACAATCCCGTTGCCGCTTTTACTCGCTGCGCTTTAAAAACATCTTTAGCCGCTTCTTTGTTTTTTACTTCTTCGCCTTTGCTTTTGTGGTTGTTTTCCTTGCGGTTGTGTTTTTCTGTCCAAGTAGCCACTCGTACATTGCGACGTAGGCGAAGTACTGTATCAGTATTACTGCTGGACTCAAAAGGCCTCCGAGAACTGCACTGATTGGACTAAGTTTAAAGCCAGCTACATTGAGCGGCGCGTTGAAAAGCACCTGTGGCAAGATTTCAACAACGGAAATGACTATCACGAGTATTCCAACTGCTACGTTGAAGCCGAATAGTTTAAGCGCCTTGCCCGAAGTTACTTTCCAGCACTGTTTAATTGAACTGACAATCCCTTCGCCGCGTAGGAAAAGGGCGCTTTGTAAGTAAAGCCTGGAGAAGTTGCGCACCACTATTACGAAGTAGCCAATTGCCAAGAGAGCGGCAAGTGCAAAGAGGACAAGCGACGCTGTTGAAGTTGCGCCCATTACAAAACCCGCTATTGCGAGGGCAATTGCCAATACTGACAGGCTAAGCCACTTGGGTTCAAATACTGAAAATAAACTCGCAAACATCATTATTATTCCCGAGATGAAGAGCTTCACAACTGTTTCAAGATTGAACGGCCGCAGGTCTTTGAACCGCGTGGACATAGCTGCGTAGAACGCCTTGAATGAAAAGCAGATCAGCACAATCCAGGCAACTAGAATGATTAAACCAGTTACAGCTGCAGTGGCTGGGTTTAGAGGCGCTTGCTCTGTACCGCGTGAGCCGCTGAAGAGGTTAATGAAGAAGTAGATAACCGCGAAAATCGCGTAGAGGTTCCAATACCCCCCTTTAAGCCAAGTTAAGGAATAGTTCACTATCTTTTGTGCATCTTCAAAGAACGTCATTTTGTTATCACATCACTGCAAGGCTAAGAAACGCCAACACTCCACAGCCCAAAGCTGCGAGGGTGTAGTTCCTAGCCTGTTTTAAACTAAGGTTATCTTGGCTTTTAAGCGCTTTGTAAACCGTTAACAAAAGCAAAACATTGCATGGAATGAGAAAAACCGCGTAGAAAAACGGGGCGCGTAAATAAGACCCAAAAAATGGAAGAAGGGAAAGCAGCACAGCTGAAATTATCAGAAGCGAAGAAAGGATGGCCGTGTTTTTTCCGCCAAGTAGCATTGGAAGCGTCGACGCGCCGATTTTTTTATCGCCTTCAATGTCGCGAAGCGTGTTAAGGAGTTCACGACCAAGGCCGACAAGGAAAGCAATTGCTGCCAACAGCGCAACTACTGGCGAAACTCCTGTTGAAACTGTTAAACTACCGTAAATAAACGGGCCAGACATTGTCAACGCGATGAACGCATTGCCCGCAAGCGGTAATTTCTTCAAAAAATTATCGTACAAGAAACAAAGCGCAACATAAACCGCTGAAAGGGCAAAAACTGTGAAGTTAACTAGATAGGTAAGGTAGAGGCCAACTGCAAACAGCACCAAGGCAGCGTAAAGCGCGTGTTGCCGCTTTATCTCACCGGCTACAATTGGACGGTCTTTTCTTTTGTTGGCGCGGTCAGTTTCGTAGCCAAAATAATCATTCAACGCAAACGCGGCTAAGGTAATGAGCGCTGGGCCGATTGCTGCCACGATAATCCAGAGAAAGAAAGGAAGGTCTAGCCCAGCAATCGAATTAACTGAAAATGCATCTATTGGTATACGAAAGTCACGAATACCCAACATTGCACCAACCAACACGCCGAGGAAAGTAATCAACGCGTGTTCACTGCGGAACAATCGGTGCCAAGCGCTAATAGTTTCAAATATTTTTACCATGTAAACTCAACTCATTTTGAATCTGCTACTTTTGTTCGGAAGCCTGCTTGAATTAAGCTTCCAGCTGCTTGTGAAACGCAGAAACCATTGTACTCTCCAAACACGATTACTGGAATCCCCGAATTTGGATCAAACTTATCCCTAAACGCATTGCCAACGCTATGCGAATTGCACGTGAGAACGTGTAATTTCCGACCTAGCTTTTTCCTAGCGAGTTTAATTAGCCTAGCTTGAAAGCTACCTACATACTCTTCAATAGATTCAGGCGGAGAAGTTGGCGCCATCCGCATTGTACTTTGTATAATTACCAAACGAGTTCCTGGCGTTTCTTTAACCCGCTGAATTTCCCTACGGTAAAAACGGTCAACTGCCTCAAGTTGCTTAAGGCGGTTTTCACCCAAGGCTAAGGAATAATGCCCGGAGGAATAATGTGGATCTTTTGCAACTAACTCTCGAGTTCTTTGTCTAAGGTTAAGAGACGCAAAGTCAGAAGTATTTCTTCCAGCCGCCAACACATTTCCACGCGCGTGCCCTTTCAACGCAGAGTAATGCGGGTGAACCAACACGCGGAGTTCTTTAACAGGAACTTTTACAGCTGCCATAGCAACATAATAAAATTGCAGTTATAAATAATACTTACACATGGTTGACGAAGGGATTTTTACAAGCGAAGCAGCGTTACTGCCGGACTTTACTCCGGAACAGCCGTTACACCGCGAATCACAACTACAGGAAATCTCACTTGCGTTGAAGCCAGCTGTGCGTAACTTGCGGCCAGATAACCTTTTTCTATGCGGATCTCCAGGGGCGGGAAAGACAACTTGCGCTAAACACGCTATGAAGCAGCTTTCCGACTACAAGCCGCGCGTGAACTGCGTTTACATAAACTGCTGGGAAAACAACACTAAATCCGCAGTGCTCAACGAGATTGGCAGAAGTATAGAAATCGGCTTTCCGCGCCGCGGTTTGGCAAGCGACGAAGTTTTTAACCGCATAATCGAATTTTCCAAAAAAAGCAAAGCAACAAACATCATCTTCCTCGACGAGTTCGACCAGCTGGTTTACAAAAAAGAAGACGGCGTTATCTACGACTTGACACGTGCTGGGGAGAACCACGGTGCTAATTTTTCAATAGTATTGATTTCCAATGATTCCCACTTGTTGGATCGGCTTGACCAACGCATCAAAAGTTCGCTTTCTGCTAAAAAAGTTGACTTTCCCCGCTACGCTCCAGCTGAGCTGAAAGATATACTGCGCGAACGTGCCAAACTTTCATTCCGCAACGGTTCGTGGAGCGAAGAAGTAATTGCGCTTTGCGCTGGCCACGCTGCAAAATTAGGTGGAGATTGCCGCGTTGCACTACGTACATTATGGCGAGCTGGCCGCATTGCTGAAAACCAAAGCGACAAAATCACAGAGAAACATGTGAGAAGCGCGTTTGAAGATGTAAAAGGAGTTGCACAATCTCAGAGCGAAGTTGAAGAGAAGATTTTACAAGAACTGGCAAAAGAAAAAAACGCCGCTGGAATCACAGCTGGACAATTATACGAAGCGCTGCCAACGTACAGCGAACGCACAGTCCGGACTCACTTGGACAACCTCATTTCCCGCGGCGCACTAGAAGCACGTGAAGTTGAAGGCAAAGAAGCAGGCGGACGCGGAAGAACAAGAGTGGTGAAGTTGAAATGAACGAAGCAAGGAAAGGAATTGTTTTACAAATGGAAGTCAAAAAGCAATACGCTGCAACAGAAGCAGTGAGTTACCCTGTCATGCATTGGTTTTACATAAGTGTGGGAAACTCACCGAACAAACAGGACAAAACAAAACTATTTTTACCACTAGAAGAAGGAGATGTTCAAAAACTTGAACGCCATTTTGCAGCTAATCCCCCGTTTGCCAAAGCACATGTTATGGTTGGAATTAAAAAGCCAATTATTAGCTGGTTTAGGTTCTACCCTTTTGGCGAATACTTCCCAGCGTCCGACTCTTATAAGACCGCATTGCGGGGAACTAGAATAGGCGAAAAGGTTCACCACGCAATAACAGAGTGGCTTGCAGCAAACTTTCCAGGCTATCTAGTTAACCATTCTTCTCATTGGAAAATAGAACCATCACGGCAAGCCCAATTGCGAGGAATGGGCATAGATTTTAAGCGCAGTTACCCGATTGCCGAATACCGCGACATTGTTCGCCAACACATGGCGCGAAGGTTTGGGATGCGTTTTTAGTAAAGGTTATAAAGAGTGCTAACACTAGTGTTAGTAACATTAGTGTTAGTGATTGTTATGGTTGAATTTTCATTTGGGGCACCGGTAAAGGAAAAGCAGTTTTTTAACAGGGTAGAGGAACTGGATAAACTAATTCGCAGAACCGGAAAGATAACGCAAGGCATTCGTAATGACGTCGCCATAATTGGACCAAGGAGAGTTGGAAAATCCTCCTTAACAAATAAGCTAGCTGAACAGCTTACGGAAAAGGGGATAACCGTAATTCAAATGGACTGCGAAGGGCTTACACCACAAATTTTCCTGCGCGAGTACAGCAATGCAGTAATAGCCGCCGAAGTTGAAAAGCACAACTTAGTACAAAAGTTTAGAGAAAGCTTAAAGCAAGGCGTTTCTACGTCAATAGCAATTTTGTCAGAAGCACTAGGGCGAATAAAGTCAATAGAGATTACATCCCCACTAGCAGAGTTCCTCGTGTTCAGAATAGAGATGGAAAAAACAAGTGAAAGCGAGTTGCGCGGAGAAAAGCTAATGGACTTCTTGCAGCAGACATTGGAATTGCCAGAGAAGCTAGGCAGTAAATTTACAGTGATTTTTGATGAATTTCAAGAAACTTCCAAGTACAACGTATTGCAAAAAGGGGATTTTCACGCGCTTTTCAGGAGAAGCACCCAACACCAGAAAAACGTATGCTATGTTTACACCGGAAGCTCAATTGGAATGATGGAAAAAATTTTCGGTGACCAAAATAATCCGCTTGCAGGAAACGCTGACATTTTACCAGTAGAGCCATTTAGCGAGGAAAACTCAAAGGCATTCTTAACCTTGGGATTAAAACAAGCCGGAATAAAACTAGAAGAAAAAGCACTTAACTTCATAGTTGACAAAACCGGCGGTTTTCCCGCTTACTTAAATTGGATTGGCTTAAGGTTAATTGACAAGGGGGAGAAAAATATAAGCGAAGCACAAGCAAAAGAAACATTTGACCAAATGTTATCTCCAGCAAGCCCAATTTACCAAAATATTTCAAAGCAACTTGTTAAACTTGGACCACTCACAAAAAAAATACTTAAAATAATTGCACTTGGAAACGTAGACCCACTTAAGATCCAAAAAGAAGCTAATGCGCGAAACGTCTACGTTTACTTGGATCGGCTACAGAAATACGGCTTGGTAAAAAAACGTGAAAACAAATTTTACTTAATCGACCCAGCGATGAAAAAAGGGCTTGTTGAAAACATATTTTAGCTTTTAGAGTTTCTTAAAGAAGAAAGACAAGAATGGTGAAATTGAAATGAACGAAGCTAAAGCGAGTAAAGGAATCATTTGTACGAGTGAAGCTCAAGTAAGCAAAGGAATCATTTGCAGCATTGAACCAAGTAGGCGGCTATCTAAGCAAATAGATTTGTGGTTTCATCTGCGCTTAGGAACTGGACGTACGCCGGACGATAAAACAACAATATTTATTCCGCTACCAGAACGAAAAGCTAGACGATTTCAAAGGCACTTTTGGGCACATCCTGCAGGCTATGGATTGCTAAGCGTGAAAAAAAAGTCGATTCAATGGATTAGGTTCTATCCATTTGGACACCGAGAAACTCCTGCCTTGCGCGGAACTCGAATAGGCGAACTTGTACACCACGCAATCGTAGAGCATTTGGCGGATACATATCCAAACTACACAATCCGCCATAGTGAAAGTGAAGCAATCCTACATGCAAGAAGAAAACAGCTAGATGGGATGAAAATAGACCCCGACAAAGTATACGAAATCGAAGCTTACAGGCAATTAGTACGCAGGCACATGGAGAGAAGGTTTGGGATGAAATTCGGGGAAAGATAAAAATGGTTGAAAACGGTTTGGTTGGACAAATTTCAATAGGCAGGTTCCCTGGATTTAAAATAGTTGAATTTAGGTTTCTCCCACTTACAAGAGAACATCCACCTAGCGGCGAACATGTTTTAGTTAAGTTAAACCCCGGGCAATTTAAGCTATTTATGGGGCACTACACTCAGCATTTAGCTGAAGGAAAAGCGCAGTTCCACATTAAAGGTGGAAAAATAACTGAAATGCGCTTTTTTCCATTTGGAGACAGTGAAACTACAAGAGCGATTAAGCCACCGCGCGGAAGCAAAGTAGGAACATTAGTTCACCATGCAGTTGTTGAGTACCTCGCAGATAATTTTCCAAACCACGTCGTACACCATGACTTAACCAATCCAGAAAAGGGACTAATACACGGAACGTCTAAGGAGAGAATTGGCCACTTGCGCAAAATTGGAATCAACCCTGAAAGAGACACACCAATAGAAGAGTACCAGCAAATCACCCGTAGGCATATGGAAAAAGAGTTTGGAATGAGATTCTGAATAGAATAAAAGCTGAATTGAAAGGTTTAAATCAAGGCAATTCAACAATTTATCGAGTGGTGTTTATGAAATTTCGAATTCTTATCGAGCAAGATGAAGATGGCGCTTTTGTAGCTGAATGCCCTTCTCTTCCAGGTTGCATTTCGCAAGGAAAAACCCGAGAAGACGCTTTGAAAAATATAAAAGACGCAATGGCGGGCTATTTACATAGCTTAAAGAAACACGGCGAACCTGTCCCGTACCCCGTAACTGAAGAAGTGGTCGAAGTACAATATGCCTAAACTACCCGTAGCATCTGGAATAGATGTAGTCAAGGCTTTTTCTAAAATTAACTACCAAATAGACCATCAAACCGGAAGCCACATTATCCTACGGCAAAACGCTTCACCATTTAGGCGGCTTACGGTTCCAAACCACAAGGAAATCGCAAGAGGTACTTTAAGGGCATTGATAAGGCAAGCTGTCTTAACTGTAGAAGAATTTATGAAATTACTATAGCGGCGCTTTTTATAGTCATTTACGGCTTCTTGGAAAAGAGTTCAATTACGTCCCTGTGCTTGAGTGGGTGGTCTTTGCCAATTGGCTTTTTCTGCTTCGCGTCAACCGCTTTTATGAAACCACGACCCATGTCAGTGTGCAATGTAAACGCAAAGTCTAACGCGGTTGAATTAGGCGGCAAAAGGAAAACGTCAGGAAGAACATTGCCCTGCGAGTCTGCAAGTTTGTTCACTCCACCTGGAAAAATTGCGATGTAGCGAAGAAAGTCAAACACAGCTGCGTTTAAGAGTTTCTGTACGCCGCTTCCGTTGAATTTTGTCAGCACGCCTTGGAGGAGAGTCATTGCTTTTTTCTGGCCTTCGTTTAACTCCTTGGTTATTTCAAACGTTGCGTCGCCTGGGATGTATTTGATGAAGTTGTTTTTGCCAGCGCTTTTAAGCGTAATTTCAGCTTCTGCACTGCAAGGCACAATCAGGTAAGATGGAAACGCTTCTTTTAACCTAGCGACGTTTTTTTCAGCTGTGTGCAAGTCGCATTTGTTTGCAGCGATTATTATTGGCTTGCCTAACTCTCTTAGTTTACGGCAAA
>OBEQ012719358.1_pt1 | contig 20715 bp, 17 predicted proteins | sample 1670901 | NCBI WGS metagenome assembly OBEQ01 (sample SAMEA104232315, study PRJEB22302) | groundwater metagenome | biome: forest; feature: aquifer; material: groundwater | place: USA | collected 2011-08-07 | depth 5.4 m
ATTTCCGCATCGATCGTTGCCTACACAGTACTGGCGGCAGCTTGGATCTGCTACGCTGAACTGGCCGCGCTGTACTGATCAGGGGCGTCATTCTAGCGTAAAAGCTACTCAGATCATCGCGCTTGAAGCCGTTGATTTGTGCCCGCATCCATAAAGCCATAGTCCCGGCAAAAAAATACCTTGGGCGGGTTAACCCTATTTGCTTGCCCCCAAAGCTTTTGCCTGTACCCGCGAAATTTCCGCTTCCTTTTTTTGCATCTCTCGTGTTGCCGGCGGCATCATGGTCGGCCAGCCGATCATGTGCTGTTCGGCGATCTCCGCCAAAGCGCTGATCCATGCAGGCGATTCGTTCAGGCAGGGGATGTAATGGAACTCAGCACCTCCGGCCATCAGGAATTCACTCCGCGCTTCGATGGCAATCTCTTCCAGTGTCTCCAAACAATCGCTCACGAAACCTGGACACATCACATCAATCCGCTTGACGCCTTGCTTCGCCAGCTTATGCAAAGTGGGCGCGGTGTAAGGCTGCAGCCATTCCGCTTTCCCTATGCGCGACTGGAAAGTGACCAGATACTGGTCTTCTTTCAGCCCTAATTGCGCAGCCAGCAAGCGTGCGGTTTTTTGGCACTCGCAGAAATAGGGATCGCCCAAGAGTAGGTTGCGTTTCGGCAATCCATGAAAACTCATCACCAACTTCTCAGGCCTGCCATGCATATTCCAGTAGGCGAGCACTGACTTCTTGAGTGCCAGCAGATAGCTGTCATGGTCATGGTAATGCTTCACCAGGCGCAACTCCGGGACATTCCGCACGTTTGCAAAATGCCTGAACACGGTGTCGAAAATAGACGCGGTAGTGGTAGCGGAATATTGCGGGAAAGCCGGCAAGATCAGCACGCGATCGCAGCCCTCCTCTTTCAGCTTGGCAAGAACCGTCGGCAATGATGGGTTGCCGTAGCGCATCGCATAGGCCACTTGCACCTCATGTCCACGCTCACCCAGACAGCCGCGCAGCAATATCGCCTGTTTTTGGGTATGGACCCTGAGCGGCGAACCTTCCTTGGTCCAGATTGCCACGTATTTCTCCGCTGATTTTCTGGATCGGAACGGCAAGATGATGCCGTACAAAATAAGCCACCAAATCAGCTTGGGGATTTCAACCACGCGCGAGTCTGACAAGAATTGCTTCAGGTAGCGCCGCACTGCAGACGCGGTCGGTTCATCGGGCGTGCCGAGATTGACCAGCACCACGGCAGTACGGGTGGATGCACCGTGGGCGTATGGGGGTTCTTTGCGGAAGGACATGGGTTAAGCCTGAATGACGAAACGTGAAAGCGAAGTCTTAGTTTGCTATAAGGCCAGCAGTTCGCGCGCATGCTTGCGTGTGGTCGCCGTAATTTCCAAGCCGCCCAGCATCCTTGCAATTTCCTCGACTCGTGCCTTGGCATCGAGGGCCTCGATACGGGACACGGTTTTGCCTTCGATATTCAACTTGCTGACCTCAAAATGCTGGTTGGCCTGGCTTGCGACTTGCGGCAAATGGGTCACGCACAACACTTGATGATCTTGTCCGAGCCGCTTCAGCAAGCGGCCGACGACTTCCGCCACACCACCGCCGATGCCACTATCGACTTCATCGAAAATCAGCGTTGGCGTTGCAGTGGCGCTTGATGTGATGACCGAAATCGCCAGTGCAATTCGCGCCAGTTCACCGCCCGAGGCAACTTTCGCCAGAGGGCGCGGCGCCACTCCCGCATGACCCGCGACCATGAATTCGATTTGTTCAAGACCGTAGCTGGCGGGTTCACAAGGATGCAGCGCGATCGTGAAGCGCCCGCCCACCATGCTCAAGTCCTGCATCCCGGCGGTGACCGCGGTGCTCAATGCAACGGCAGCCTTGCTGCGGGCCATCGACAATCTTTGCGCAGCGGCCAAGTATACGGTCTTGATTTTTTCTTCCTGCGCGCGCAAGGCGTCGAGGTCGCTGGCATCGGCCAGTTGTTTCAATTGAGCCGATAAAGATTCCAGCTCTTGCGGCAAATCATCGGGGGCCACATGAAATTTGCGTGCAGTCGAGTGAATGGCGCCAAGCCGCTCCTCGACTTCGCGCAGACGCGCCGGATCAAGTTCAACCCGGCCAAGATAATCATTGAGCGCATAAACGGCTTCCTGCAATTGGATTCGCGCCGGTTCCAGCAACTCCAGGACAGGTTTCAATGCCCCATCGATATCCGCCAATTTGCCCAGTTTCAAACTCAGGGAGGTAAGTTGCGACAGCATCGGATTGTCCGCTTCGGAAATGGCGGTAAGCGCATCCTGCGCCCCCTCCATCAGGCTGGCGGCATGCGACAGGCGACTATGTTCATTGCTGATCGCGTCCCACTCTCCAGGCTTGACCGCCAGTTTTTCCAACTCGCCGACTTGCCATTCCAAACGCTCGCGCTCCAACATCACGCTCTTGGCATTGGTCTCGAATTCTTCGCGCTGCCGGGCCAGCGCGCGCCAGGCTTTATAGGCGGCAGCAACGGCATTGGCTTCTTCCTTCAAGCCGGCCCGGCCGGCGAGCAAGCCAAAAGCGTCGGCGAAACCTGCGCACGCGAAGCACGCCAGCAAACCAACACCGGTGTCAAAGGCCAAGACGAAATCGAAGCGAAAGCGATCTTGACGCCCGACGAGATTTCTTTTACGCTGAACGTCTCTCACCCAGTCGTGACGCCACGTCCCCGTCGTCTAGTGGCTAGGACAAGAGCCTTTCGAGCTCTCGGCGCGGGTTCGATTCCCGCCGGGGACATTTTTCTCATATGACGAATCGTCCTTTCTGGTTATCGAACGGCCAAGTACTGACCCCGTCGGGCCTCTTGCGCGGCGCGGTGGCCATTCGCGCCGGCCGCGTCATCGATATTGCACGTTATCCTGGTGCCGGCACGCACATTGACGTGAAAGGCTGCTACATTTCCCCGGGGTTCGTCGATTTACACATCTGGGGCGATCCGGCTCGCGTGTCGGCGGCGGAAGCGAAAACCGGCACGACGAGTTTTCTCGCCACCCTCGGTCCCGAACCGCCGGAATTACTGGCCAGCCAGTGTCTGCAGCTGAAACAGGTCGACACGCCCGGCGCGCGCTGTCTGGGCATCCATCTGGAAGGGCCGTTTTTAAATCCCTTGCGCGCTGGGGCGCTGGCCAGCCGTTGGCTGCGCCCATCGACGAGCCGAGAATTGCGGCAGCTCCAGCGATGCGCGGGAGATGCGTGGAAACTCCTGACGCTGGCCCCGGAATTGCCACGGGGAGCACAAACCATTCGTTGGTGCGCGCGGCATGGCGTCACCGTGTCCTTGGGCCACAGCGACGCCAGCGCCGCCCAAGCCCAACAAGCGGTTCGCGCGGGTGCCACATCGGTCACGCATGTGTTTAACGGGATGCTGCCGTTTCATCACCGAGCTCCTGGACTCTTAGGTGAGGCGCTCGCGAATGATCGGCTGACGACCATGGTGATTCTCGACGGGGTGCATCTTCACCCGACGGCCTTTCAAGTGTTGGTGCGATGCAAGGGCGCGGATCGGATCGTGTTGACGACCGATTCCATTCGGCACGTGCCGCAGCATCTGGGCGCGACGGAACGCGAGGGTGCGTTCCGCACGCAAGAAGGGCGGTTGGCCGGCAGCCGGCTTTCGATGATCGAGGCGGTGCGCAACGCCGTCGCCTTTGGTAAGATAGCGCTGGCCGACGCTGTTCGGATGGCGACGAGCACTCCGGCGCGGCTCATCGGCGAGCACAAACGGATCGGCACGCTGGAACGAGGGAAAGATGCCGACGTGGTGGTGTTTGATCGGGAGTTTCGCGTGCAGCTGACCATGGTCAAAGGTCGCATCGTCTATCGACGGAGTCGGTAACATCTATGTGCGGCATTGTGGGGTATATCGGCAAAACACCAGGTGTGCGCACGTTGTTGGATGCGCTGGGCCGCTTGGAATACCGGGGCTATGACTCGGCCGGCGTCGCGGTGCTCAACGGCAAGGGTATCGAAGTTCGCAAACGCGTCGGCAAACTCAAAGAACTCGTGGCTGCGATCGACAAGCATCCCCTGGAAGGCCGCATCGCCATCGGGCATACGCGCTGGGCCACGCACGGCGAGCCGTCGGAGATCAACGCGCATCCGCATCTGGACTGCCGCGGCGAACTCGCGCTGGTCCACAACGGCATCATTGAAAATTACGCCCAGCTCAAGGTGCGCCTCCTGGCGAAAGGCCACCGGTTTAAATCCAAGACGGACACGGAAGTGCTCGTGCATCTAGTCGAAGAACACGCGAAGACCAACCCGATTGGCGAGGCGTTTCGCGCCGCCCTCAAGGAAGTGCGCGGGTCCTACGCGATTACGCTGTTGTCAAAACGCGACCCGACGCGTCTCTACGCCGCTCGATGCGGCAGCCCGCTCATTGTGGGGCTCGGCAAGGATGAAGCGTTCTTCGCCAGCGACGTGCCCGCGGTGCTTTCGCGCACGCGCACCGTGATCTATCTCAACGATCACGAAGTGGTCGAATTGAGCCTCGGCGGCGCGCGGATTATGACGCTTGAGGGCAAACGCGTGCAGCGCAAGCCCTCGACGATTGAGTGGGATATTGCCGCTGCGCAGAAAGAGGGCTATGAACGGTTCATGCTCAAAGAAATTCACGAACAGCCCAAGGCGGTTGAGCAAACGCTCCTCAACCGGGTGTCGGCGCGGCGTGATGCGGTGACGTTTGATCGACGGACGACCGCGTTTCTCGCGCGGCTGAAGCCCGCTGAGAAACTCATTATCATCGCCTGTGGGACGGCGTATCACGCCGGGCTCGTCGGCGAATACATGCTGGAGGAATTCGCCGGTGTTCCGGTTGACGTGGATTTGGCCAGCGAATTCCGGTATCGAGGCGCGAAGCTGGACCGCGACACGACGGTCATCGCCATCACGCAATCCGGCGAAACCGCTGACACGCTAGCCGGGGTGCGCCTGGCCAAAGAGCAAGGCGCCAAAATCTTGTCGATCTGCAACGTGATGGGCTCATCCATCGCGCGCGAATCCGACGCGGTGCTGTACACCCACGCCGGCCCGGAGATCGCGGTGGCCTCCACCAAGGCTTACACATCGCAGCTGACGGCGCTGTGCGCGTTGACGCTGTATCTGGCGAGGATTCGCAAGACGTGGTCTCCGTCGAAGCTCAAAGAGTTTGTGGCGGATCTCGCGCTCTTGCCGGCTGTGTTGGACCGGACCCTGACGATCGAATCCGCGGTGCGCCCCATCGCCAAACGTTACGCCGCCGCGAGGAATTTTTACTATCTAGGGCGCCGCTACAATTATCCGTCGGCGCTTGAAGGCGCGCTGAAGCTCAAAGAAATCTGCCCACTGATTCACGCCGAGGGCTATGCCGCCGGCGAAATGAAGCACGGGCCGATCTCGTTGATTCGGTCGGGCTGGCCCGTCGTCTTTATCGCGACCGATTCGCCCGTCTACGAAAAGGTGGTGTCGAATATCGAAGAGGTCAAAGCGCGCAAAGGCGAGTGCATCGTCGTCGCCTCCCAAGGCAATCGCGACATCAAACGACTTGCGGATGCGCTGATTACGGTTCCGAAGACCGAGGAACTGTTCTCGCCGATCGTCAACGCCGTGCCGTTGCAGCTGCTGGCCTATCACATCGCGCGCCTCAACAAGTGCGATATCGACCAGCCGCCGAATCTGGCGAAAAGCGTGACGGTCGAATAACAGCAGACGTATGCTTGCTATTGGTGTGATCGCTGTTATCGTCATCATCGCGGTGATGGCGATTGCCGCCGGAGGTGCGGCGTCCGGCGAACGACAAGGAGACCCGATGCTCGCACGAAAGATCATTCTCGGATTTGGGTTTGCCGTTTTGATGCCGATGTTGATTCACTACGGGATCGATGCCTTCGTGCCGTCCGCGAGCGTTGGCGAGCGCGACAGCGAGCGTGAAATTGAACAGGGCCAGCGGGAAACACGGTATCGTCAACAGAGACAGACACTCCTTGACGGAATCCACAACGCCACCGGCGAGGAGAGCGCCAAGGCCCAACAGCATCTGGCTGAACTTGAGAAGCGTCATCAGCAAGAGGAGCTGGAGGTCACAACCCAGCGCCTGGCGGCCGCACGCCAACGCAATGAGTCAGGGCGCTACCATTTCTTCATCGGGGTGCCAACGGGTATTGTGGTCACGCTACTGGGGTCGCTTATTCCTGCGCAGGCCATTGGCGGCGGGCTCATGCTGGGAGGCATTTTTACGTTCACCGACGGGTGCGTCGGCTTTTGGGGCGACCTGCCGCATATGGGACGATTTCTCGTTTTATTGGTGGCGTTTGGGGTGTTGTTGTGGATTGGCTACCAGCGCTTGGCCGAGCGCAAGCCTAAGTCATCACCGTGAGCGGGACGTTGTATGTGGTCAGCACGCCGATCGGCAATCTCGGCGACGTGAGCGCGCGGGCCATCGAAACGCTGAAGACGGTTGACGTCATCGCGTGCGAAGATACGCGTCAGACCAGCAAACTGTTGCAGCATTGTGGTATTCGCAAGCCGCTGGTCAGCGTGCACGATCATAACGAACGGCAGCGCACCCCGCAGCTCCTGGAGCGGTTGAAGCAGGGCCGGTCGGTCGCGTTGGTTTCAGACGGCGGCACGCCGGTGATCAGCGATCCCGGATGGTTGGTGGTGCATGAGGCGATTCGGGCCAATCTCCCGGTGACGTGGATTCCCGGCGCCAGCGCGTTGATCGGCGCGTTGGTGTTGTCCGGATTACCGGCGGAGCGATTTATCTTTGAAGGATTTTTGCCGGCGAAATCCGGCGCGCGCCGCAAACGGTTGGAAGCTTTGACAACCGAGGACCGCACCGTGATCCTCTACGAATCGCCGCATCGAGTACTTAAAACGCTTAACGATATACGAGAAATCCTGGGGGATGTCCGCATGGCGTGCGCGCGCGAGCTGACGAAAAAATTTGAGGAAGTCCGTCGAGGTGTGGTGAGCGAGCTCATCGCGCATTTTGAGCACACGCCGCCAAAAGGCGAGTTCGTGCTCGTTGTGAGCGCCCGAACATGAACACCATTCATCCCACCGCGATCATCGGCAAAGGCGTCCAGTTAGGCGAGGGCAACGACATTGGCCCCGGCTGCGTCCTGGAAGATGGCGTCGTGCTGGGCAATCGGAATAAACTCTGGATGAACGTGTATGTGGGTCCGGGCACGACGATCGGCGATGACAATCAGATCCATATGGGGGCGGTCGTCGGGCATCTCCCGCAGGATCTTGCCTTCAAGAACGAGCCGACGTACACGAAGATCGGCAACCGCAACACCATCCGCGAATACGTGACCATTCACCGCGGCACAAAGGCCAACACCGCCACGATGATCGGCGATGACAATTTCTTCATGGCCAATGCGCATATCGCGCACAATTGCGAGATCGGGAATCAGGTTATTCTGGTCAATCTGGCCAGTCTCACCGGCTATTGTGTGATCGAAGACCAAGCGTTTCTCTCGGGGATTGTGGGCGTGCATCAGTTCACCCGCATCGGACGGCTGGTGATGGTCAGCGCGCTCTCAGCCATCAACAAAGACGTGCCGCCGTATATGCTCTGCGGCGGACGTCCGGCGGTCGTGCAGGGGTTGAATGTGGTGGGGATGCGTCGGGCCGGACTGTCGCCGCAGACGCGCGAAGACATTAAGCATGCCTACAAATTGTTGTATCGGTCGGATTTGAATGTGCCCAACGCGCTGGAAGCGATCGAACGTGAATGCCGGACACCCGAAGTCACACGCCTTGTCGAGTTCGTGAAGGCCTCAAAACGGGGGATTTGCGCCGGCATCAGCGGGCTTGAGGACGCCGACGCCGAAGGCGAGTCCCTGCTGCCACGTAAGACCCTCCGAACGTCGCAAGACCCCCCTAATCCGGATCGGTGATGAACGCCGGCGGCGCGTACACGGCGGCCGGGTCCCAGTTTTTGCCCATGTCTTTGGGCATTTCATCGATCATCATGGACAGATGCGCGGCCAGCGCCCAGATCTGTTGTTGCAGGGCCGCGTTCAAGGGACTGGCGGCGTAGGCCATGCCCAGGTTGCCGCCATACTCGGACCAGAGACTGGGGTTATAGGTGCTGGGGTCATGGATGTAGGTGGTGCAATCGCCGCCGGAATTGTTGACGTCGGTTTTGCTCTTTTGGGCCAAGAGGCGTCCTAGCATTGCCCCATAGGTGTCGTCGATGAGGATGGGGCCTTTTTTCGAAAACCCGCACGGGTCCTTGCCCAGATCCGCCACCGCGGAGGCGGGGTAAATTGTGTAGTCCCAGATCATCCGTTTATCGGGCGTGATTTTCATGCCATCCGGAGCCGTCCAGACCTGCGTTTTATCCTTGGGCGCGTGATAGCCCTCGACCTCGAAATTGTTTTTCCACGTGGCGATATCGCAGAAGGCAGAGGTGGGGTCGAATTTCATCTGATCGCAGATGCGCCGCAGGCCCGCGGAAAACCAGTTGCCATCCCACGGGCTGAAATACGGAGCCGTCAAGTCAAACGTGGAGCCGTCGGAGAGTTTGGTAAACACTGCCGTGGTGGGATCACGGCCGGAGACCGTGAACGTCGGGAATGCGTCCGACACCCCGTGCTGTTGGGAAGCGGCGTCAAGCGTGATGGTCTTGAGATTATCCACGTTTTTCTTCAGAAGGCCCGCGAGATAGGTAAATGCGGGATGATCGGCGGGCAAGAGCAACAAGGCATCGCTGACGGTGCGATACCAGTAGAAGGCTTCCCGCCCGGCGGACCCATTGTTAGGCACCAACCCAATGCCGTCGTACGGCCATTTGTTGATGATAAACGCTGAGGCCGCCACCAGCGTGTCAAGCTGCGAGGCCTTGCCGTAGACCATGTACTGCCACCGGTCGGCGAAATTGGGGTAGTGCTGTTTATTCGCGACGCATTGCGCGCCGCTTTTGCGCCCATCTGCCATATAGCGCAAATCTTTCTTCTTCGTATCGGAACAATCAGACACAGGCATATAGGTACCGCCGCCGAAGTATTTCGCCGGGTCGGCCAGATAACTCGTCCGGAGATCCCGAATGCCGGTCGGCGCGTAGAAGGACCATTCCTGCGCGTCTCGTCGAAGGATGGCCCGCGCCTCAGTGAGCGTGGTGTTGCTGGGGGTGTCTTTGTCGAGATTTTTCGCGGCGACCTGACCATCTGTGTCCATGCCAAGTTCATACCGATCGCCGGTTGTCCCCTCACCTTTGGCTTGGAAGAGATAGATGGTGTTGAGGCCGTAAGGATCGTTCTTGAACTTGTTGTACCAGGTGTCGATTTTACTCGTACTGACTTTGGCCTGGGTGTTGTAGTACGGATACGCGCCTGACCAGATCAAGTTCTTCACGTTATAGACTGGCAGCACCGACGTGATCTTCGCTGCATCCGGCCCACCTGCCATGTTATCGAACCCCAGCCGCGTCATGTCATAGACGGTGGCCTTCGAGAAACTCTGGAGCGTATACGTCTGACCATTCCAGACGTACGTGACCGCAAGATCGCCGGACCGGTCTTTGAAGTTGCCTGTGTCGCCTTTCTTCATCAGACTCATGGAGTTTTCGACCACCACCGTGATGTCAGCCGCCGCCGCGCCGCTCCACCAGGTGACGATAATGTTCGCCAAGAGCTGTCCGGTTGGGGTGTGCGTGGCGGGGTCGTAGAATTGGCTCCACGCTTCCTTGCGTTTGACGAGGGCGCCGTCGATGGCCAGGCGCGTTTGGTCCGCGCCCTTGAGCGACGCGGTCCAGTTGGTGCCGTCATTCAAGGTGACGACGACATCAAAATCACTTGCCAGTTTATCGTCGAAGGTGTTCGTGGGCGGGTTGCCGTTTCCCGGTCTGAGATCGAGTTGCACCGTGCTATTGGCCGGCACCGTAAGATCTTTGACTGTGATGAGCGCATGGCGCAACGAGTTGTCATTCTTTTTAAAGATGGGCCGGGTGGGATCCGAATCGTGCCAGCGCGCCAGCTCCTTGACTTCAGCCGTCAGTTGCGCGCCGGTGGCATGGTCGAATACGTCGACGGTGGCTGGATGCCTGCCTTCTTTGAAGAAATAGCCGAACGTCGGGTGACCGGTGACGGAGGTGCCGCTCGTATTCTGCAGCGTGACCATTTCATCCTGATAGGCGGGGTAGGTGGGGTCGTCGATCATGAAGACCACCGTGTCGGAGAAGGCGACGCCGTTTTTGGCGCACGGACTGAACACGAACGCTTGGAGATAGAGCGTGGTGCCCGGATCATCCGGAATCGTATCGGTGAGGGTGTTGCCGGATAATGGAATCCACTGCGCGTCTTTGACTCCCAGATACGCGCCCACGCCGTATCGTTTGGTCCTGGGGTCGATGTCCGGCGCGCTCCCCAGCGACAGCAGCACGGTTTCACCCGACCCAACCGAGCTGACGGTCAACGTGGCATCCTCTCCGGGCGCGTGTTTCCCGTCTGCCGTGGCCACGGTGATGACCGGCACGCCTGCGCATCCGGCGGTGGCGGCATAGACAGAAGGGATGGAGAGACTCGCGAGGACTACGAAGAAGACCGACGCCGCAAGCCCGCTTGTCATCGTGGATGGTGCCTTCATCGTGTCATCCCTCCTTTGGTTCGCCGGATTTGCCCAACCACATTTAGACGCCGTGTCAGGGCCGCGAGTTTACCGGCAATAAAAAAACCGGCTGTTGCCAGGTGTCTCCCACACCTTTCAACGTCCGGTTGACTTGTCTTGAGTCAGTTGTCGTAACCAGAGAAGTATGCCTGATGCCGATGCCAACCGACAAGAGCCGGCGAGATTTTTTCTTGACGTCATGCCGGTTTCCCGCTATACTACCTAACAGCGTATCACCTTTAAGGGCCCGTCCTGTGAGACGGGAAAGGGCGATGGGAAAATCGTATCTGATTGAGCAACGACGAGTTACGCTTCGACCGAGTGCGGTCGAGGCGTTATTTTTTTCCCACGGACTCCGCTGATGGACTCCCCCGCAACCACCTTCAAGGAAAAAGCCAAGCTGATGGATGCCGAGGCCATCCGGCGGGCGTTGGTGCGCATGGCGCATGAGATCATCGAGCGCAACAAAGGCACCGAGGGCCTGGCCTTAATCGGGATTCGCACGCGAGGGGCCGTCTTGGCCAAGCGGATGGCCCAGGAAATCCAAGCCATCGAGCATCAGGTGATTCCGGTCGGCGCGCTGGACATCACCCTCTACCGCGATGACCTCTCCCGCATCGCCCACAACCCCATCGTCCACGGGACCGACATCACGTTCGATATTAGCGATCTGAAACTCGTGCTCGTGGATGACGTGCTCTTCACCGGTCGCACGGTGCGCGCGGCGCTGGATGCGCTGATTGATCTGGGCCGGCCCACGACGATTCAGCTGGCGGTGTTGGTGGACCGCGGACATCGGGAGCTGCCGCTCCGCGCGGATTATGTCGGCAAGAATGTTCCGACGAGTTTGAAAGAACGAGTGGAAGTGCATCTGCAGGAATTCGACGGCAAAGACGAAGTGGCGATGGAAGAGGCGAGAGACAACGGCGGAGTCTCCCATGGCTGAGACGATTGTGACCCAGGCGATTGCCTCGACGACGCAGTGGACGAAGAAAGATTTGCTCGGCTTGCGGGAACTCTCCGCAGAGGAAATCCAACTCTTACTGGCGACCGCGGAGTCGTTTCGCGAAATTTCGCTGCGCCCGATCAAGAAAGTCCCCGCGCTGCGCGGCAAGACGGTGGTGAATCTGTTCTTTGAGCCCAGCACCCGCACGCGCACCTCGTTTGAGCTCGCCGCTAAACGTTTGTCCGCGGACATCGTGAATATCAGCGCCTCCGCCTCCAGCATCACCAAGGGCGAGACGATCCTCGATACGATCAAGAATCTCGAAGCGCTCAAAGTTGATGTGCTCGTGGTGCGTCATGCCGCCGCCGGCGTGCCGCATCTGATCGCCAAGCATGCGTACGCCTCGGTGATCAATGCGGGCGATGGCGCACATGAGCATCCCACCCAAGCGCTGCTGGATTTGCTAACGATCAAAGAGAAAAAAGGGCGCATCGACGGGCTGCAAGTGTCGATCATCGGCGATATCGCGCATTCGCGGGTGGCGCGCTCCGACATCTGGGGCTTGACCAAACTGGGGGCAAAAGTGACGGTCTGCGGTCCGCCGACGCTGTTGCCGGTCGGCATTGAACAGCTGGGCGTGCGGGCCACGCCCTATGTAGAGGAAGCGATCAAGGACGCGGACGTCCTGATGCTCCTGCGCATCCAGCATGAGCGGCAGGAGGCCTTGCTGGTGCCCAGCCTGCGCGAATACCGACTGCGCTACGGCATCGACCGCGAGCGCCTGAAACGCGCGAAATCCGATGTGCTCATCATGCATCCGGGCCCGGTGAATCGTGGCGTCGAGCTGGATTCCTCGGTGGCCGATGGCCCGCATTCGGTGATTCTCGATCAGGTGACCAACGGATTAGCCGTGCGGATGGCGGTGTTGTATCTGGTTTCGGGATCCGTGAAAGTGGAGGAACTTGAGACATGAGCCGCCAGTTGCTGGTGAAGGGCGGCACGGTGATTGATCCTGCCACCAAACGGGAGGGCCGGTTTGACATCTTGGTTGACGAAGGGGTCATCGCCGACATCGCCCCCTCGATTCCGGCGCGCAACGGGGCGCAGGTCCTTGACGCTGCCAAGGCCTATGTCGTGCCGGGACTGGTCGACCTGCATGTGCATTTTCGCGAGCCGGGACGCGAAGACAAAGAAACCATTGAAACGGGGTCGCGCGCCGCGGTGCGCGGAGGGTTTACGACCGTCTGCGTGATGCCCAACACCTCTCCCGTCGTCGATCATGGGGGAGCGGTCGAGTGGGTGCATCAGGAAGCCAAGCGCGTCGGGTTGGTGGACGTGCGGCCGATCGGCGCGCTGACCAAGGACCAGCAAGGCAAAGAGCTGACGGATTTTGGCGAGCTATTCGATGCCGGGTGCGCGGCGCTCTCCGATGATGGCAAGCCGCTGTTGGACCCCTTGCTGATGCGCCGCGCTTTGGAATACGCGAAAATGTTTGACCGCCCGGTGATGCAGCACGCGGAAGATCCGGCCTTAAGTGCCGGCGGCGTCATCCATGAGGGACTCGTCTCGACGACGCTCGGGCTGCGCGGCATGCCGGCAGAGTCTGAGTCCGTGATCGTCGCCCGGGATCTATTGTTGGCGGAGTTAACCGGCAGTTGGATCCATTTCGCGCATATCTCATGCGCCACCTCCGTCGAGCTGATCCGCCACGCCAAACGCCGCGGCGTCCACGTGACGTGTGAAGTCACACCCCATCATCTGGCGCTGACGGATGAAGCGGTCGGCAATTTCGACACGGCGGCGAAGATGAACCCGCCGCTGCGCACGACGCGCGATCAACAGGCCCTTATTGAAGGGCTCAAAGACGGCACCATCGATTGCATTGCCACCGACCATGCGCCGCACACGGAATGGGAAAAGGCCGCCGATTTTGATTCGGCGCCGTTTGGTATCGTCGGATTGGAAACCTCGCTTGGCGTGTGCGTGAAAACCCTCGTGGAGCCGGGCCATTTGTCGTGGGCGCAACTGGTGGAGAAAATGGCGACCAATCCGGCTCGCATCGCTGGCGTCGACGGCAAGGGTTTGGTCAAAGGGCAGCCCGCCACGCTGACACTCATCGATCCTCGCGCGACCTGGACGGTGGATCCGGCAAAGTTTGCCTCGAAAGGCCGCGCCTCGCCGTTTGCGGGATGGACGCTGACGGGGACGGTTCTCAACGTCGTGCGCAACGGCATCGTGATGCACGCATGAGCCACGACCGCATCGCGTGGTTGGTGTTGGAAGACGGGACCAGCTTCAAGGGCCGCGCCATCGGCGCCGACGGAGAAACCTTCGGCGAGGTGGTGTTTAACACGTCCATGATGGGGTATCAAGAAGTGCTGACCGATCCCTCCTACAAGGGGCAAATCGTGTGCATGACCTACCCGCACATCGGCAACTACGGCGTCAACGAAGAGGACGTCGAGTCCTCGAAACCGTGGGTGGAAGGATTCGTGATTCGCGAGCTCTCACCCATCGCCAGCAATTTCCGCGCGCAAATGTCGCTAGGCGCCTATCTGCAACAACACGGCGTGGTGGCCATTGATGGCGTCGATACGCGGGTGCTCACGCTGAAATTGCGGCGCGAAGGCGCGATGAAGGGCGGCATTTCGACGACGGAGACCGACCCGAAGCGGTTGGTCGCGCGCGCGCAGGCCTCGCCGTCGATCGTCGGCGCTGATTTTGTCAAAGAAGTGACCTGCCGCAAATCCTATGAGTGGCCGGTGGACGGGGCCTGGCGCACGCCGGGCTCGCCGTTTCGGTATCATGTCATCGTCATCGACTACGGCGTCAAATACAACATCTTGCGCCAGCTGACGAATCTGGGGTGTTATGTCAACGTGGTGCCGGCGACGCTGTCCGCCAGCGACATTCTCGCGATGAAGCCCGACGGCGTGGTGCTCTCCAACGGCCCCGCCGACCCGGCCGCCGTCACCTACGGCATCAAAACCATTCAACAGTTGATGGGTCAGGTGCCGATGATGGGGATTTGTTTGGGGCATCAATTGTTGGGATTGGCGTTTGGCGGCAAGACCTTCAAACTGAAATTTGGCCACCACGGCGGCAACCATCCGGTGCAGGATCTAGCCACTGGCAAAGTGGAAATCACGACGCAAAATCACGGATTTGCCGTCGATGTGGAGTCGATTCCGAACCGCCAAGTGGAATTGACCCACCTGAATTTGAACGACCGCACCGTTGAAGGGATGCGGCATACGACGTTGCCGATTTTCAGCGTGCAGTATCATCCCGAAGCCGCACCCGGTCCGCATGACGCCCGGTATTTGTTCCAGCGGTTTTTGGATCTGTTAGAGACGCCGCAGGCCGTGGGCCGCTGATGCCGGAATTCGCCGCCGATTTCCATATCCATTCGCGCTTCAGCCGCGCGTGCTCGAAAGACCTGTGCGTGCGGGAGCTGGCCAAGTGGGCCAAACTCAAAGGCATCGGCGTCTTGGGCACCGGCGATTTCACGCATCCGTTGTGGCTGGAAGAGTTGGAAGCCGGTCTGCGGCCGACGGGCACCGGCTTGTTCGAAGCCGACGGCGCGTGCTTCATGTTGACGTCAGAAGTGAACACGCTCTTTTACAAGCGCGGCAAGGCGCATCAAATCCATCACGTGTTGTTGGCCCCGTCGTTTGAAGTGGTCAAGCGGATCAACCGGGAATTGGAGGCCTTTGGGTCTCTGAGTCTGGACGGGCGCCCGACGCTGCAGATGGACGCGTGGCGATTGGTCGAGATCGTCATCGGCGTCGACCCGCGGTGCATGGTGATCCCGGCGCACGCCTGGACGCCGCATTTTGCGCTCTTTGGCTCGAACTCAGGATTTGATTCGGTGGAGGAGTGCTTCGAGCACCAGGCCAAGAACATCTTTGCGCTTGAGACGGGACTCTCCTCGGACCCGGCGATGAATTGGCGGCTCTCGGCGCTGGATCGCTACACACTCATTTCAAATTCCGATTCGCACTCCGCGCGGCGCATCGGCCGCGAGGCCAACGTGTTCAACTGCGAGCGGACCTACGACGAGATCATCCGGACGCTGCAAACCAAAGATCGCACGAAGTTCCTCTACACCGTGGAATTTTTCCCGGAGGAAGGAAAGTACCATCTTGACGGGCACCGCAATTGCCGCGTGCGCCTCACACCCGCCGAGACCAAGCACGCGAACTTTCGCTGTCCGGGATGCGGCAAGCGCGTCACCGTCGGCGTGATGCATCGGATCGACACGCTCGCGGACCGACCGGAAGGCCAACAGCCGGCGAATGCTATCCCCTTCAAACATCTCGTGCCGCTGGAAGAAATCATCGCGGATGCGATCGGGATCGGCGTGGGGAGCCAAGCGGTGGAGCGCGAGTATATGAATTTGGTGACGCGCTGCGGCACGGAGTTCGATGTCTTGTTGCGCGCATCGGAAGATGAGTTGCGGCGCGTTGCCCCCGCCAAAGTCGCGGAAGGGATTGTGCGCGTGCGCAACGGCCAGGTGCACATTGAGCCCGGCTACGACGGCGAATATGGAAAAGTGCGGATGTTCGCAACAGAAGAACCACCGGCCGCCACCGAACAACAAATGACGCTGTTCTAAACCCATGCCTAAACGCACCGACATCAAAAAAATCCTCATCATCGGCTCCGGGCCGATCGTGATTTCGCAGGCGTGCGAGTTTGACTATTCCGGCACACAAGCCTGCAAGGCTCTGAAAGAGGAAGGGTATTTCCTCATCCTCGTCAATTCCAATCCCGCGACGATCATGACCGATCCGGACTTGGCCGACCGCACGTACATTGAGCCGATCACGCCGGAAGCGGTTGAGGCCATCATCGAAGCCGAGCGGCCGGATGCGCTGCTGCCGACGCTGGGAGGCCAGACAGCGTTGAATGTCTCCGTCCAACTTGCCGAGCGCGGCGTACTGGAGCGCTATAACGTCGAGCTGATCGGCGCCACCATCGACACGATCAAGCGCGCGGAAGACCGGGAATTGTTTCAACAGCCGATCAACGGGATTGGCCGGGAGCTGCCGAAAGCCGGGTATGCGCGGACGCTGGAAGCTGCGCGGACGCTGGCTGAGCAGATCGGATTTCCCTGCGTCATCCGTCCCAGCTTCACGCTTGGGGGGACCGGCGGCGGCATCGCGTATAACGTGGATGAGTTTGAGCGCATCGCGAAAAACGCGCTGGAACTCTCGATGATCCACGAAACCTCCGTCGAGGAATCCATCGTCGGCTGGAAAGAATTCGAATTAGAAGTGATGCGCGATCGCCAGGACAACGTCGTGGTCGTCTGTTCAATCGAAAATGTCGATCCGATGGGGGTGCACACCGGGGATTCCATCACCGTCGCGCCGGCGCAGACGCTCGCCGACGTTGAATACCAGCAGATGCGCGACGCGGCGATCAAAATCATTCGCGCCGTCGGCGTGGAAACCGGCGGCTCGAACATCCAATTTGCGGTGCATCCGGAGTCCGGGCGCATGCTCGTGATCGAGATGAACCCGCGCGTCTCGCGATCATCGGCCCTGGCGTCGAAAGCGACCGGGTTTCCGATTGCCAAAATCGCCGCGAAACTCGCGGTCGGCTACACGCTCGATGAGCTGCCGAATGACATCACCAAACAAACGCCCGCTTGTTTTGAGCCGTCGATCGATTACGTCGTCGTGAAAATTCCGCGGTTTGCGTTCGAGAAATTTCCCGGTGCGGATCCGACGCTGACCATTCAAATGAAATCGGTCGGAGAAACGATGGCCATCGGCCGCACGTTTAAGGAAGCATTCCAAAAAGGCGTGCGCGGGCTTGAAGTAGGCAAGGCTGGTTGGGACATCGACGCGGTGCGTCCGGCGGAGGAATTGCGCAGTCTGCTGGTGACGCCGACGGCCGCACGGATCTTTCAACTCAAGGAGGCGCTGCTGGCCGGGTTGTCCGTGGAGGAAATTTCTTCGCTGACGAAAATCGATCCGTGGTTTCTCCAGCAGCTTCAGGAGATCGTCGCGTGCGAACAGCGCCTAGCGCAAGCCGGGACGACGCTTGCCAGCGTTTCTGCGGAACTCTTGCTGCACGCCAAGCAATATGGATTCAGCGATCTGCAATTGGCCCGGCTCTGGCACACCACCCCGGAGGCTGTCCGCCAGCACCGCCAGCGGTTGGGAGTTCGGCCCTCCTATTATCTCGTCGACACCTGCGCGGCGGAATTTGAAGCGCATACGCCGTATTACTATTCAACCTATGATTGCGGATTTCAAGAACCGACAATCCGAAATCCGAAATCCGAAATCCGAAATTCCAAAAAGAAAGTCATGATCCTCGGCGGCGGGCCGAATCGCATCGGGCAGGGCATCGAGTTTGATTACTGCTGCGTCCACGCGGCGTTTGCGCTGCGCGAGCTGGGCGTTGAAGTGATCATGGTCAATTCCAATCCCGAAACCGTGTCGACGGATTACGATACTTCCGACAAACTGTATTTCGAGCCGGTGACGCTGGAGGATGTCCTGAACATCGTCGAGCGCGAGCAGCCCGACGGCGTGATCGTCCAGCTGGGCGGGCAGACGCCGTTGAATCTGGCGGTGGGGTTGGTCAACGCCGGCGTGAAGATTCTGGGCACCTCCGCCGAGCAGATTGACATAGCCGAAGACCGCGAAAAGTTCCGGCAGTTGCTTGACCGGCTGGGATTGCGGCAGACGCCCAGCGCGACCGCGCTCAACGTCAAAGAGGCCCGCCGCGTGGCGCAGACGATTGGCTACCCATGCCTGGTGCGTCCGTCGTATGTTCTGGGCGGGCGGGCCATGGAAATCGTCTACGACGATGAGCAGCTCGACCGCTTTGCGCAGCTGGCCTTTGAGGCCTCGCCGGGATTTCCGGTGTTAGTCGACAAATTTTTAGAAGAGGCCATCGAAGTGGATGTGGATCTCGTGGGGGACGGCGAGACGTTTGTCATCGGCGGCATCCTCGAGCATATCGAGGAAGCGGGCATTCATTCCGGGGACAGCGCGATGGTGCTGCCGCCGTATACGCTTAGCGAAGACATGCTGGCCCAGATTCGGCGCGCGACCACGGAGCTGGGGAAAGCCCTGCACATCCTGGGGCTGATGAACGTTCAATACGCGGTCAAAGGCGATGCGCTGTATGTGCTGGAGGTCAACCCCCGCGCCTCGCGCACGGTGCCGTTTATTTCCAAGGCGATCGGGGTGCCGCTGGCGAAGCTGGCCACCAAGACGCTGCTGGGTCATTCCCTGCGCGAACAGGGCTTCACCGAAGAAGTGATCACGCCCTACCTGGCGGTGAAAGAATCGGTGTTTCCGTTCGCGCGGTTTCCCGGCGTCGACATCATCTTGGGGCCGGAAATGCGCTCCACCGGAGAAGTGATGGGGCTTGATGAAGAGTTTGGGCGGGCATTTTTGAAATCTCAGTTGGCGGCCGGCCAGAAATTACCGCGCGAGGGCACGGTGTTCGTGAGCGTGAAAGATAAGGACAAGCGGCCGGTGGTCCTGATTGCCAAGCGGCTGGAGGAACTCGGGTTTTCGATTATCGCCACCGAAGGGACGGCCAAAGTGTTGCAGCGTCATGGTGTGCATGCGATCCCCGTGAAGAAAATCCATGAGGGCCGGCCGAACATCTTAGACCGCATCAAAAACGGCGAGATCCATCTGGTGATTAATACACCGTCGGGACGGCTGCCGCGCGCGGATGAAATCCGCATCCGCTCGGCGGCCACGGCGCTGGGCATTCCTTGCATCACGACCATTTCCGGCGCGCAGGCGTCGTTGACGAGCATCGAGGTATTCCAGAAACAACCGATTCGGGTCAAGCCGCTCCAAGCGTATCATCAGGAGTTGGCCCGCGTGTCACGCACCTGACCAACTAAGGGACATGGGGAAAGAACGCCGGGAATTTGATCGAACGCCCTTGCAAGTGCCGATGCTCTATCGTCGGGCGTCCGAGCTGGCGAGCCTGTGGCAGAAGGGCATCATGACCGATTTGAGCGCCGGCGGGATGCGGTTTACCACCGATGAACTGGTCGAGTTGGGCACGAAACTGGAATTTGAGGTGCGCTTGTCGATTCGGCAAATCCCGTTCACCTTGCGCGGATTCGTGGCATCCGAACAGTCCCTGGACGCGACCCAGACCGATTATGGTGTCGGGTTTTTGGATCTGGACCCGAACGAGCGCGTGGGAGTCGACGAGCTCGTGCAGTTTCTCAGCCAGGGGCACGGGCCGTCGTAATGGCTGCGGCTCACGCCGAGCGCCGGCAGAACGATCGGGTGCTGTTTCCCATGGCGATCCGGTACCGGTCCTCCAGCGAATTGCTGGGGATGTGGCGCGAGGCGATGATGCTTGACGTGAGCACCGGCGGTCTGCGGTTGCGCACCCATCACCCGATTGAGCCAGGTGATCGCGTGGAGCTGCACATCCAGTTGCCCTTTCGCCAGCAGCTCTATGTGCTGCACGGGCGCGTCGCGTGGGCGCACGAGACCGCCGCGGGCGTCGAGCATGGGATTGCGTTTGAAGTCGAGCCGGATCACCAGGTGGAATTGGGCGAGTTGGTGCGGTTTTTGATGCAGCAGCCCCCCGCTCCCTAGAGGCAGATCACCATGAACGGCGCGGAACGTCGACGGGATCCTCGGGCGAAAGTCTGGGCGGCGGTGCGCTATTGCTGCCTGGATGAGGGGCGGGAATTATGGCATGAAGGCACGCTCAACGACGTGAGCGTGGGGGGCGTGCGGTTGACCTGTGATCGTGCGCTGGAATGCGGGGCGCGATTAGCATTGGAGCTGCGTCTACCGGCCCGCCCCGAGCCCCTCCTCTTGCAAGGCCAGATTACGTGGGTGGCGCAGCGGCCGTCCGGCAGCGAATGCGGCCTGCAGTTTCTTGATGTGACGCCGGAACAACAAGCGGAGATTGATGCGTTCGTCCAATTTTTGCTCCAGAAGCGCACGCCGTCTTAAGAGTACCTTTCGAAACCTCGCGTCCCTGCGTTGTGAGCGCCAGGCCGCCAGATTCGAGGAACGACGACGATGGCGTACCGAGTCAAGGTACGTCAAGGAGAAGTGACGATGAAGATGGCGGCCTGCCGCCGCAACCCGAAGGGCTGGGCTGA
>OBEQ012825558.1_pt1 | contig 20714 bp, 24 predicted proteins | sample 1670901 | NCBI WGS metagenome assembly OBEQ01 (sample SAMEA104232315, study PRJEB22302) | groundwater metagenome | biome: forest; feature: aquifer; material: groundwater | place: USA | collected 2011-08-07 | depth 5.4 m
ATCCCCGATATTCTGCGGTGCATTGTCGGGCATAAAGCCCGACCTACAGCAGCTCTTCGTTGAGCTGTCATTGTTCAGAACAACCGAAGGCGCAGCGCCTTCGTTCACGGTCTCAGAATGACAGGCGGGTTGATGGGTCATGAAATTGTCGGCGTGGCAACCCGCAGGATCATACCGGGGGCTTGATGCTGCCGACGAGTTCGGTGATCTTGATGCCGAAGTTGTCCTCGACGACAACGACCTCGCCATAGGCGACGAGCTTTTCGTTGACGTAGAGGCCGACGGGATCGCTGGCGTGCTGGTTGAGCTGCAGCACCGAACCGGGGGCGAGCTCGAGCACCTCGCGCATGGGCAGCAGGCAGGAACCGAGTTGCACGGTCACCTTCACTCTCACGTCGAGCACGATATCAAGGGCTTTTTCGTCCATCAGATTTGGCATGGTTGGATTCCTCGGGGGAAATTTTGCGGGTGAGTTTCACGGCGACGCGGTCGCTATCAAGGCCGACTGTGCCGGTAAATTTCGGGGTGCCGTTGAGCATTACGGACGTCTCCTGCAGGCGCGTGGCGGGCAGCTCGAGCACGTCGCCGACGCGCAGGCTGAAAATCTCGCGCAGGCTCAGCTCGAAGGCCTGCCATTCGGCGTGCACGGGCACCGCGATGTGGTCGTAGGAGGCCTGCCACGCCGGCAGTTTCTCGACCTTGGAGATGGTGGCGTCCTTCTGGCGGCGGGCCTGCATGATCTTCACGAGCGGCTCGATAGTGTAATAGGGCACGCCGATCTGGATCTGCTCGGAGCAGTCGCCGAAATTCACCTCCATGGTCAGGGCCAGCATGATGGCATCCTTCGGCGAGGTTTGCAGGAAGCGGCCGTTGTTCTCGTGGCCGATGATGAGCCCGCGCAATTCCTGCACGTGCTTCCACTGGCCGCACCACTCCTCGAGGATGATCTGGATGACATCCTCCAGCAGCGCGATCTCGATCTCGGTGAGGTAGCGCTCGGCCTTCACGGAGTGGCCGCGCCCGCCCAGCAGGCGGTCGGCGATCGTGAGAGCGAGACGGGGATTGATGTCCAGGATGCCGACGCCGAACAGCGGCTCGGCCTTGAAGAGACACAGGTGGGTCGGGCTGGGCAGCGACTCGGTAAATTTGGCGTAGCTCACCGTGGTCAGCTTCGCCATCTTCAGGCTCAGCTCCATGCGCAGGAAGAGGGACAGGCGGGCGCTCAGGTAGCGGATGAAATCCTCGTGGAGGATGCGGAGCCGGCGGAGATCGAATTCGGAAAGGAAGACCGGGTTGCGGAAATCATAGGTCTCGACCTTGAAGCTGCCGCCCAAGGGCGGCCGCTCGCCGTTGGAGCGCAGGTAATGATGCTTCGCCACCGCGCTCTCGGACGACTGCGCGAGCAAACGGTCGATCTCGGACTGGTCGAGAATGTCGGAAACGGGTTTGACGGGATCCTCGGCCATGGTCTGGGGGGGGTTACTGCACGACGAAGTCGGAGAAATAGACTTGCTCGGCGACGCGCTTGCCGAGGGCCTGGTTGTAGGCCAGCACGAGTTTCTCGCGCAGGACGTTCTTGGCGCCGGGTTCCTCGAGGTCGGCCAGCGAGAGCGACGAAAGCACGTTGAGCGTGATGTCGGTCAGCCGGGCCTTCTGCCCGTCGAAGATGCTTTTGATGTTCACATCGGTGCCGGTGACAATGAAGGTGGTCTTGAGGTAGCGCGTGCCCATCGTGCCGGCGAGATTCACGACGATGTTCTGGAATTCATAGGAGACGGGGCTGACGGCGGGCTTGCCACCGTGGGTGCCGCCCTCGTCCCTGGCCGCCACCGGCACGCTGGCGTTTTCCCCGGCGACATCGCCGGCCTTGACCGCCGCGAGCCGCTTCTCCATGCGGGGCAACAGCACGAACTCGGCGACGGCCCAGCTGAGCGCCGGCGCGAGCACGATTGCCGCGATGACGGGCAGCCAGGCCGCGAGGGCGGGACGCCGGGGCGCGGGAGCCGCGGGAGCGGTGGCGACCGCCGCGGCGGCGGCGGAGAGGGCGGAAGCGCCTTCGTTTTTGACGGCCATGGGAGGAACGCGAGCCGACGGTTAGCGCTTCAGGTTGACGATGTCCTCGAGGATGGTGTCGGACACCGTGATGAGCCGCGAGCCAGCCTGGAAACTGCGCTGGGTCGAGATGAGGTTCGCGAATTGGTCGGTGAGATCGACGTTGGACAGCTCGAGCGTCGCGGCCTGGATCGTGCCATAGCCGCTGGTGCCGGGGCTGTTGGTCGTGACGTCGAGGGTGGCCGTGTCCGGGCCCGCGGAGCTGAAGCCGCTATAAAGGTTGTCGCCCATCTTGGTCAAGGCGCCCGGGTCGCTGAAACGCTGGAGCAGCACGCGGTTATTCACCGCCGAGGTGCCGTCGGAATAGAACTCCACGAGGTTGCCCGCCACGTCGAAACTGTAGGACTGGAGATCGGTGCCAACCGGGATGTTCTGGCCGACGCGGATGTCGCCGACGGTGCCGCCGACATCACCCTGGACGCGGAGCCCGCGGGCCGTCACGAGATAGCCGTTGGAGTCGATGCGGAAGTCGCCGGCCCGCGTGGCGAATTCGGAGTTGTCGGTGGAATTTCGGACGACAAAGAAACCGTTGCCGGAGATGCCGAGGTCCGTGGGGCGGCCGGTCGACTGCAGGGCGCCCTGCGTGAAATCGCTGCTGATGCCGGAGAGCTTGACCCCGGTGCCGACCGCCACGCCCTGGAAGTTGGAGGTGGTCGCGGTGGCCGGTGAGGCGCGCTCCAGGATGTTGCTGAAACTGTCGACATACTTTGCCTCGCTACTCTTGTAGCCCGTCGTGTTCACATTGGCGATGTTGTTGCCGATGACTTCGAGACCTTTCATAAACGTGCGCAGGGCGCTGACGCCGCTGCCGAGTGTGCCGATGAGTGACATGGTGGTATGCTATGGGTTATGGATTAGACTCCGCCGTCGCCGGCCGGAGGGGTCGTGAGGGTTGTAACTGTGCCGGGCTCCACGAGGAGCACGGCGGAGATCGGATAAGTCTTTTCGCCAATGACGATGCGCGGGCCGTCGACGCTCATTTCCACGGCGCCGACATTGCCGGACGTCGTTCCGCCCTTGCCGTCAGCGACCGTCACCTGCCGGCCGATGTAGCTGTTGGCGGTGACGATCGACTGGCTCGCGCTGAGCTTGGCCATTTCGGCCGTGAGGGTCTGGGTCTGCGATAGCGCGGAGAACTGCGCCATCTGCGCGATGAACGCGGTGTCCTCCATCGGCTTCATCGGATCCTGGCTCTGAAACTGGACGGACAGCAGCTTCATGAAATCATCGGAATCGAGGGTTTTCTTCACAACCCGCACCTCGGGGTTGTTGAGCGTATCCTGGTAGGAACTGACGGCGCTGACGGTCATGGCGGGATCAGGCGAATGCCTGCAGAAGGTTGACGGAGCTGGCCGCGGCCACCGGGGTGGCGGGGACGGAATCGGCCGCGGGAGCCGTTCCGGGATCGGAGGAGAGGGAAAACGCGGCCGGCTCGGGCGCCGGCTGGTTGCGCTGTTGCGGCGCACCGTGGCCCGTCGAACTCGAAGCCGTTTCGCCGCCCGGGGCCGGTGCCGTGAAGACCGGATCGGCGAGGCGAAGCTCGCGGCTGATCGCCGGCGGCACGACAGCCTGCCATTCGTGGGCCAGCGCCGTGCGCAGTTCGGCCGATTCGGCGCGGAAGGTGGTGTGCCCCGTGCCATCCCGCAGCTCGACGCGAAGCCCAAGCCGCTCGCGGCCGATGTCAAAGTGAAGGTCGACGGACTTCTGGACGGTTTCCGCGCGGTGCGCGAGCGTCTCAATGGCCGTGACGACCGCCACCAGCGTTTCCCTCAGCGCCGCGGGAGGAACAACGGGGAGTTCGGATCCGATCCTCGCGGGGGGCGCATCGAGCGTCACCGTCACCTGCGCCAGGGCTTCGACCACTGTGGACGATTTCAAACGGGTGGGCAGGGCAGCAGGCATGGCGACCCGTGCATGAGCAACGTCGGTGCCAAGAGACAGAGGGGTTGCTGTAAGTGACGGACGGCCATTGCTTAGAAAATATTTTTCCTCCACCGTGCCAGAGTTTCTAGCTTCAGGAAAATTTGCGCGCATGCTGGCGGCAATTTTTTCCGGCTGCGGCATTCGAAGCTCGGTGCCCAGAGTTCCCTTGATTGACCGGACCGCGCGGCGGAACCCCGCCAGCAGCGTATCGCCGGAGGTTTCCGGTTGATCGGATTGAGCCAAGCTCTCCCCGGAAATCTCCGGGTTCGCGGACTGCTCCAATTCCGGTTCGATCGTCACCTCAATCGCCTGAGTCGCTGCCCCCACCCCGCCCTTCGGCAGGCTGACCGTGTCGGTCGGCACTGAAAACGCCGGCAGCGGTTGCGGGGCGCCGGTAGCAGCCATCGGTGCGGGAGGGCGCTGCCCACCGGTCGTGGCCGGAGCGCTGAAAGCAGTGTCCGGTGTCGGAGCGTGCGGCTCATCGAGCGCGACCGGAGCGCTGACAGCCATGTCCGGTGTCGGAGCGTGCGGCGCACTCGTCGCGACAGGAGCGCTAACCGCAATGTCCGGCGTCGGAGCGCGCGGTTCACGGGGTGCGGCATGAGCGCTGACAGTCATGTCCGGTGTCGGAGCGTGCGGCTCACCCGTTGCGACACGAGCGCTGACAGCAACGTCCGGTGTCGGAGCACGCGGCGCACCCGTTGCGGCAGGAGCGCTCACGGCAGTGTCCGGTGTCGGAGTGCGCGGCTCATGGGGCACGGAGGGAGCGCTGACAGCAATGTCCCGTGTCGGGGCGTGCTGCTCACCCGTTGCGGCCGGAGCGCTGACAGCCATGTCCGGCGTCGGAGCGCGGGGCGCACCCGTTGCGGCCAGAGCGCTGAAAGCAGTGTCCGGTGTCGGGGCGCGTTGCTCACGGGGCGCGGCATGAGCGCTGACAGCCATGTCCGATGCTGGAGCGCGCGGCTCACCCGTTGCGACACGAGCGCTGACCGCAACATCCGGTGTCGGAGCGCGCGGCGCACCCGTTCCGGCAGGAGCGCTCACGGCAGTGTCCGGTGTCGGAGTGCGCTGCTCACGGGGCCCGGCGGGCACACCGGCTTCACTGCGCGTCCGTTCGGCGACAATTGGAAGACGGATCGCCGGAATCGATCCAGCGGGCGCTTGGGCGCTGGTTACCCTCGGAATGACGGTCGCGCGCGCGGGAACGGCGCCGGGCTTCTCCGCGCGCGGCGGTTCGGATTTCGTTTCCGGCGGGACGAGAGGGATCGGGAGGGCAATGCCGGCTGCGTCCGCGGTCGGCATGACCGCCAATTGTCCCGGGGCATCCCCGGAGGGCAAGGGCGACTCATTCGCCGCCCCTCCGTCCTCTGTCGCGTCATCGGCGGTTGAAGCCGCCGGCTGCTCCGGCGGGGCTTCGGTCAGAGGCGCCATGGCGGGCATCCAGAATGAAGCGGCGAGAATCGATGCGGCTTTTTCAACATCCGGCCCCTGCTCTGCCGCGGCGGGCTGCGGGGGAAAGACCCCGGGCGCGAGCAGGTCCTCGAACGAAACGAGGGCGGCCGTGGCGCCGGCCGGGGTGGCAGCCGCGCCCGATGAGGAGACTTCGGGCGGAATGGACGGGAAAATGGAGAGGGAAAGTTGCATGGCGAATCCCCTCCGTGGTCTGCGACCGCCCCGTCCGTGGGCGGCGTTGATGTGGGTCTAGGGATTGGAGGCGGTCTTGGTGGTCCGCACGAGGCGGATCCGGTCGGACAAAAGGGCGGCGCGGCGGGCGAGCGGGGCGCCATCGGGGCCGGCGGTGCGGCTCATTTCCTCGAAGATCGGCGCGACCACGTCGGGCTTCATCATCGAGAGGATCTTCACGATCATGATGTCATCCATCTCGCTGATGATGGCGACCGCGCCTTTGGGCGTGAGGTTGGTATAAGTCTGCGCGAGCGCGCGGATGTTTCTGACCTCGTCGGTCTTGATCTCGATGACCTTGGCGGCGATCTCCTGGCGGAGCCCCTCGATCTCGGTGCGGATCTTGTTGAGTTCCTGTCCCTCCGCCGCGAGTTGCGCGGTGCGGCGGTCGAGCTGGTCGCTCTGCTGCTGGAGCCGGTCGCGCTCCCCTTTCAGCTCGTTGGCGAGATTTTCAATTTCAATGGTCCAGAAATTCCAGCCGCGCTGCCGTTCGCCGTTGGCCAGCGCGTCCTGGTTCGGCACCAGCCGGACCGCGTGATCCAGGGCGACCTCGGCGGCACGCCAGAAGGAATAAAGGCCGGTGCCGAGGCCCGCGGCGAGCCCGAGCACGGCGGCAAGGAGAGGATGGGTCAGGAATCTCATGGGGAAACAACGGGGGAGGCGGCGAGCCGGCGGGCCACGCGAAAGCCGCCCATCTCGTCGAGTTCATTCCGGGACTCGCGATCGGCCTCCTGGCGGTGGACGATGCGGGCCTTTTGCTCGAGTTTCTCGACGATCCGCACCGCGCGGTGCGCCTCCAGGTATTCCTGGCGGCGGGCCTCCATCTGGGCGCGGGCCTCGATCAGAGCGCGTTCCGCTACGATCACTTCCTCGCCTATCCGCCGGTAGGCGACCCAGAAGCCGGCTTCGTCGGAGGCGCGGAAGGTGGCGCGGCGCCCGTCGTGCATCACGGTTTCCAATTCGCCGCACCGGCCGCGCAACGCGGCCAGGTTCTCCTCGGCCTGGACATAGGCATGCACGGACGCGGCAAACATCTCGCGGGCGCGCGCCTGCCGGTGCGCGCGGAGAACGGCCACCGGCCGCAGGGGAAAGCGGAATTTTTTCATGGGGCGACGATTTTTTTGAGTTGAGCGTAGCACTGCGCACGCGGGGTGTGCTCGTGCATGGGTTGCCGGGCAAATTTTCCGAGCGGCTCGTGCAGGGCGATGGCCTGGTCCAGCGCGGCGTTGGCGCCCTTCTGGTAGGCGCCGATCGAGATCAGATCCTCGTTCTTCCGGTAGAGCGCGAGATGCTCGCGCGCGCTGGCCGCGAGCGCGACCTCCTCGGGCGTGCAGATGTCGCGCGTGAGCCGGCTGACGCTCTCGAGCACGTCGATCGCCGGGTAGTGATTGAAATGCGCCAGGTGGCGCGAAAGGACCAAATGGCCGTCCAGGATGCCGCGCACCGCGTCGGCCACGGGTTCGTTCATGTCATCGCCCTCGACCAGCACGGTGTAGAGCGCGGTGATGACGCCGATTTCGCCGGCGCCGGAACGTTCCATGAGGCGCGGCAGCATGGCAAAAACGGAAGGCGTATACCCGCGGGTCGCGGGGGGCTCGCCGATGGCCAGGCCGATCTCGCGCTGGGCCATGGCAAAGCGGGTGACCGAATCCATCAGCAACAGGACGTTCTTGCCCTGGTTGCGCCACGCCTCGGCGATCGCCGTGGCGGTGAAGGCGGCGCGCAGGCGCAGCGGCGCGGGCTGGTCCGAGGTGGCGACGACGACGACCGAGCGGGCCATGCCCTCCGGGCCGAGGTCCTTCTCGATGAATTCGCGCACTTCACGGCCGCGCTCGCCGACGAGGGCGACGACCACGATGTCGGCTTCGGAGCCGCGAGCGATCATGCCCATCAGGGTGGATTTGCCGACGCCGGAGCCGGCGAACAGGCCGAGCCGCTGGCCGCGGCCGAGCGGGACGAAGGCGTCGATGGCCCGCACGCCGGTGGCAAAGGTCTGGCTGATGCGCTGGCGGCGCAGCGGATGAGGCGGCGCGCCGGTGGCAAAGTCATTGCGCTCGACGGGCAGCAGGCCGCGGTCGTCAAAGGGCCGGCCGAGCGCGTCGAGCACGCGGCCGAGCATCTCCGGGCCGGGCCGGGGCAGCGGCGGGCGCTCGAGGGCGGCGACCTCGCAGCCGACGTGGAGGCCGTTGGTGTTGCCCAGCGGCATCAAAAGGACACGGTGCTCGCGGAATCCCACCACCTCGGCCTGCACGGAGAAATCGGCGCGCGGCGACCGCAACAGGCAGAGTTCGCCCAAGCCCACATTCGGGCCGTCGGACTCGATGATCAGGCCAGCGACCGCGGTGACCGTGCCGAGCCGTTGCACGGTGGGCAGGTGCCGCACCTGGGTGCGGATGGCCTCGATCAGGGGCGTGACTGTCGTCGTGCTCATGGGACCGAAAAGGCGCGGGCCAGCGCCTCGAGCTTGGTTTGCTGGCGCGCGTCGGTCAGGCCGAAGCGGCTGCGCACCTGGCAGTCGCCCGGGGTCAGCGTCATGTCGGGCCGGATCTTCAGCCCGGGAAAACGCTCGGCCCAGCCGGGATTGAGCTGCGTGAACAGCTCGGCGTCGCGCGGGCAGAGGATGAGCTCGAGGTTTTCGCGCTCGGGAAACAGCTGTTCGAGCGCGTCGCGGCACAGGGCCTCGATGATCCCGACCGGCGGTTCGTAGCCGGCGAGGAGATGCTTGGCGATGTCGACGGCCAGGGCCGGCAGCGCGTCGCGCACCTGCTTGAGCAGGGCGGGCTCGAGGTTGGAAAGTTTGTGCAGCACCTCGCTGCTGTGGTGGGCCACCTCGCTGCGGATATCGACCATCTGCTGGTCGGCCAGCGCGCGCGCGGCGTCGATGCCGCGGCGATAGGAGGCCTCGCCGTGCGCATTGTATTCCGATTCGGTGTAGAGGCGCCCCGCCCGCCCCGGCGTCACGGTGCCGACGAGCGGCCGGTCGAAGGCGATGAGCTTGGTGTGGACCATGGCGTCAGACCACGAGGCTTTCGGCGTTGTCCGTTTCGAGGGAAATGGTGCCTTCCTCCTCCAGGCGGCGGACCACCTGGATGATGGCGTCCTGCGCGATCTCCACGTCCTTGAGGCGCACCGGGCCGAGCATGTCGATTTCCTCCTTCAGGCTCTCGCCCGCGCGCTTGGAGATGGCGGCGTAAATCTTGTCGCGGATGGCCTCGCTGGCGGACTTCATCGACACCGCCAGGTTGGACGAGTCGACCTCGCGCAGCACGCGCTGGAGATCGGCCGACTGGAGGCGGTTGAGGTCCTCGAAGCTGAACATCTTCTTGCGGATGGCGGCGCCGAGCTGGGCGTTGCGCTCCTCGAGGCGGGCCAGGAGGTTCTTGGACATTTCCTTGTCCAGCTGGTTGAGCAGGTCGGCCACGGAGCGAACGCCGCCGCTGCGGTGGAAGGACGGGCGGACCTTGGTGTCGAAATGCTTGCCGAGCGACCGGGCGATCTTGGAGACGAGGTCGAGCGAGGTGGACTCGATGGTGCCCAGGCGCTCGACGACCTCCTCGCGCATCTCGGGGCTCAGGAGCGTGAAGACCTCCGTGGCCTTCGGGGTGTCGAGATACGAGAGCAGGAACGAGATGGTCTGCGGCTGCTCGGACTTGATGAGATTGTAGATCTGGCGGCCCTCCATCTCGCTGATGTCCTTGACGACCTCGACGGAGGTGCCGACCGGGCCGACGCGGCCGATGATGGCCGACGCCTTGTAGTCGCCCTTGGCGATCTCGAGCGTGCGCTGGGCATAGGGCAGGCCGCCGAGGGAGCAGTTCACGCTCTCGGCGACGATGCTGCCGAATTCCTCCATCGCCTGCTTCTGGACCGTTTCGGACACCATCGGAAACAGGGACATCTCGCGGCAGAGCACCTCGATGGTGACATCGTCCAGATTTTTCAACACCTCGGCAGCCGCATCGGGGCCGACGCAGATGAGGAAGATGGCGAGTTTCTGCTGCCGGGAGAGCTTGCTGTAGTCGATGTCGGACATGGCGGGATCAATTCTTGTTGCTCGCCGGCGTGGCCACCCAGTCGCGCAGCGCGGCGCCGATGTTGGCCGGCTTGTGGCGGATCAGCTGGTTGAGCATCTCGGGTGTGACGCCATGGTTGCCGTTGGGCAGGGCCCGGCCCATGGCCTCGGGCGGGAGCGAGAGCACCTCGACCGGCACGGCTTCGGGCTTCTGCCGCGAAAGCAGGCGGAGGAAGAAGGCGAACACGCCGAGCGCGAGCACGACGGCGGTCCAGCGGCTGCCGGCCTCGACCCAGCCCATCCAGCGATTTTCGCTCTGGATGGCCTCGATCTGGGCGGGGAGCTGCGCGACCGACTGGAACGGCACCTCCTGGAGGGAAACGAGCCCGTCGAGCGACTGGCCGGGCACGGCCTTGAGGCCGAGGGCGTTGAGCACGAGCTGGCGGAGGGCGTTGAGTTCCTCCGGCGAACGCTTGAGCGCGGCCGGCTCGGCGGCCGGGGCCCCCGCGGCCGGCGCCGCCTCGGGGCCGGAACGCTGGGCGATGAACACCGCGGCGCTGACGCTCTTCACCGTGCCGGGATTGCGGACGGTGTTCGTGGTGGTGCGGTTGATCTCGTAAGTGGTGGTGCGGTTCTTGCGGTTCTGTTCGCTCGTCGAGGTGGGCCGGGCGGCGGGCTCGGTGGCGCCGGCCTTCTCGGGGAGATTGGCGCTGATCCCGACCGCGGCGTTGTTGCGCTGTTCGGCGGAATTGGTGACATCCTCGGTGATCGTCTGCGAACGCACGACCTGGCCGTCGGGATCGTAGCGTTCCTGCGTGGAGGTGGTGGCCTCGGTCTCGATCTCGGCGGAGACCCGCACGACGGCGTTGCCCGGGCCGATCACGGAGGCGAGCATGGTTTCGACTTTCCGCGAAAGGTAGTCCTCCACCTGCTGCTTGTAGCGCATCTGGCTGGAAGCGGTGCCGAGGGTGGGATCCTGCTTCAATTCGTCCGAGAGCACGCGGCCGCGGTTGTCGACCACGGCGACGAGGTCGGGCTGCAGGCCCTGCACGGCGTTGGCCACGAGGTTGCGGATGGCGTTGACCTGCTCGGTCTCGAGCCGGCCGCCGCCGACGTCAATGAAGACCGACGCGGAGGGCTTGATGCCCTGGTCGGTGAGCAGGAGACGGTTCTCGGGCTGCACGATCATCACGCGGGCGGAGCGCACACCTTGCAACTGGGCGATGGTGCGCGCGAGTTCGCCCTGGATGGCGCGCATGTAGTTCGTGCGCTGCACGAAATCGGAGAGGCCGAACTGGCCCTTGTCGAAGATCTCAAAACCGACGCCATCGCCGCTCGGCAGGCCCTTCGAGGCGAGGTCCATCCGGAGCTTGTAGACCTGGTCGGAGGGCACCGAAACGGCGGTGCCGCCGGCCGTGACCTGGTGGGGAATGTTCTGCGTCTGCAGCTGGCTGATGATCGTGGCCGCGTCCTTTTCGCTCATGCGCCCGTAGAGCAGCTGGTAATCGGGGCGGCGCGACCAGAGGACGACGGCGACGAGGCCGCCGATGACCGCGACCGAAGCCACGATGAGCGATACCCGCTGGTTGAGTCCGAGTTCGCCCCAGAGGGCGAGGAGGGATTTGGCGAAGTTGTTCATTTAGACGAAAGGGTTCAAACCTGCATGCGCATGAGTTCCTGGTAGGATTCGATGAGTTTGTTGCGCACCTCGACCATCAGGGAAAACGAGACGCCGGCCTCCTGCATCGCAATGACACTCTGGTGCAGCTGGTCGGAATCGCCGAGCAGCACGCGCTGGGTCAGGGCCTTGGCTTCCGATTGCTTGGCATCGACCGTCGCCACGAGTCCATCGAGCATGCGGCCGAAACCATCGGGCGTCGCCGGCGTGGCCGCGCCGCCGACCTGCAGGCCCGGCAACTTGGGCAGCGGCGCATCGATCTTGTTGAGCCCGGAAGGGGCGGCGGAAAACAGCGGGTTGATGGAGCCGATCGGGGACATGCGGAGGGATCAGGATTATTTGCCGATTTCGAGCGTGCGCTGGGCCATCTGGCGGGCGCTCTTCACGACGGACAGATTGGCCTCGTAGGTGCGCGAGGCGGTGATGAGATCCACCATTTCCTGCGAAAGGTTGACATTGGGCATCGTGACGAGCCCGTCCGCGGTGGCGTCGGGGTGCTGGGGGTTGAAAACCTGCTGGCCCGGCGAACGGTCGGTGGTGACCTGCGCGACGCGGACGCTCTGGAGCGAGGCGCCGGTCATGCCGGGGTTGCGCATCAGTTCGGTTTCGAAGGAAACGACCTGGCGCTGGTAGGGGCCGCCGCTCGCCGTGCGCGTGGTCTGGGCGTTGGCGATATTCTGGGCGACGATGTCGAGACGGGTCTTCTGGGCGGTCAGGGCGCTCGCGGTGATGTCGATGCCAGAGATGAGGTTCATGGGGCGGCTAAGGAACGGGCTCAGGTCGTGCGGCCGGTGATGGCCATTTTCAGCTGCTTGATGTTCTGGGAGATGATTTCGCTGAGATACTCGTGCTCGACGGCGTTGCGGTTCAAGGCGAGCAACTCGCGCTCGATCTCGACGGAGTTGCCGTCCGGCCGGAGGGCGCGCGCCGTCGGATCGTCGACAATGGTCGGCTTGATCGCGGCGGCCGCCTGGGGCAGTTCGCCGGCAGCGAGGCTGGCCTTCAACTGCTCGCCAAAGTCCGGCGCCAGGTCCACTCGGCGGTATCCCGGCGTCTCGGCATTGGCGATATTGGCGGCGATCGCCTCCTGCCGCAGCACGGCGGCGTCGAGGAGCTTCCGGGCCAGAACGTAATTGTCAGACTGGAAGATGGGGTCGACCATGTGCGCCGACTAACGCAACCACCATGCCAGTAAAATTGCCTGCGGCCGAAGCTGCTATTTTGCAGTGAGTTAAATTTTTCTGCGCGAGCCTCCCGGCTTTTTCCCACCGCACCGCAAAAAAAAATGCGCCGTCCAGGCAAATATTGCCGCATCGATCCGGGGCCGAAATGCGACAACTGCTACATTCCTGCGGGTTTGCGTCGATATTCAGGCAATCCCCATGAGGGAAAACGAATTCGAATTTATCCGCGGCCTCGTCTACGAGCACAGTCGCATCAATCTCGGTCCGGACAAGCGCGAGCTGGTGTCGGCGCGTTTGGGCAAGCGCTTGCGTGCGACCAAGCTGCCGAGCGTAACCGCCTACTGCCGTTTCCTGCGCGCGGAACGTGACGGCGAGGAGCTGGCGAACCTGATCGATGTCATCTCGACCAATCACACGTTCTTCTTCCGCGAACTGGCCCATTTCGACTTTCTCCGCGACATCGCCGTGCCGGAGATGAAGACGCGGGCCCGCGCCGAGCATTGGCCGCGGCTGAACATCTGGAGCGCCGCGTGCTCCTCGGGCGAGGAGCCCTGCTCCATCGCCATGACCCTCGACGAGTGCCTCGGCAACGCCTGGCCCTGGCACATCCTGTGCACCGACATCTCGAATCGCATCATCGCCAAGGCCAGTGCGGGCATCTACCGCGAGGAAACGGTCGAAAAGCTGACGACCACGCGGATCCGCAAATATTTCCAGCGCGGCTACGGGCCGCAGGCGGGCAATTACCGCGTCAAGCCCGCGCTCCAGGCCGGGCTCACCTTCCAGCAATTGAACCTGCTCGAGGGCTCCCCGTCCTTCGACCAGCTGTTCCACGTCATTTTCTGCCGCAATGTCATGATCTATTTCGACCGGGCCACGCAGGAGGAGCTGGTGCAAAAACTGACCCGCCACCTCGTGCCGGGCGGCTACCTGTTCGCCGGCCACTCGGAAAGCCTGACCGGCATCCGCCATTCCCTGCAGACCATCCATCCCGCCATCTACCGGCGGTCGCTCGCCGCCTGACCGCCATGCTGCCCGACAAAATCCGCGTTCTCATCATCGACGACTCCGCCGTGGTCCGGCGGATGGCGGCGGATGCGTTGAGCGCCGACCCGGAGATCGAGGTCGTCGGCACCGCCATCGATCCCTTCGCGGCGCGCGACATGATCAAGCAGCTCAATCCCGACGTCATCACCCTCGACATCGAAATGCCGCGCATGGACGGGCTCACCTTCCTGGAAATCCTCATGCAGCGCCGGCCGATTCCGGTGATCGTGATGAGTTCGCTGTCGCAGCGCGGGTCCGAACAGGCCCTCGAGGCGCTGCGGCTCGGCGCGTTCGACGTGCTCGGCAAGCCCGGCGGCGCCTACTCATTCGGCGACCTGGGAGCGCAATTGATCGCGAAGATCAAGGCCGCGGCCGGCACCCGGCTGCGCGCCCTGCCCCCGCCGCTGAAGCTCGTGCGCCGGTCCGCCGCCGGTCCGCCCCAGTCGGTCGCTCCCGCGCCGCTGCGGTCGCTCGATCCGCGGGCGGTCATCCTGCTCGGCGCCTCGACCGGCGGCACGGAGACCCTGCGCGAGGTCATCACCCGCCTGCCGCCCAATCTGCCGGGCATCGCCATCGTGCAGCACATTCCCCCCCTGTTCTCCCACGCCTTCGCCGCCCGCCTCAACAGCCTCAGTTCGCTGGATGTCCGCGAAGCCATCGACGGCGACCTGCTCACGCCGGGGGTCGCCCTGGTGGCGCCCGGCAATTTTCACTTGTTGCTGCAATGGAACCATGACCGCTATCGCGTCCGGGTCGTGGACGGCCCGGCCATCTGGCACCAGCGACCCTCTCTCGACCTGCTTTTCAAGTCCGCCGCCGACTGCGGCGCCGGCCCGCACGCGGTCGCCGGGGTCCTCACGGGCATGGGCAAGGACGGCGCCGAGGGCCTCCTGCGCCTGCGCGAGAAGGGCGCCACGACCTTCGCCCAGGACGAGGCCACCTCCGTGGTCTACGGCATGCCGCGTGCAGCCTGGGAGCTCGGCGGGGCTGAACGTCAGCTTGCCCTCGGCCAGGTCGCCGATTTCATCGTGCAACAGTTTGTTTCCAACCGAGCGGCGCATCACCCCGTCGCCACCCACACGCCATGACCCTGCCCCCCGTTCCGGCCGTATCCCCGGCGATCCTGATCGTCGATGACGAGCCGTTCGTCCTCTCCGCCCTCAAGGAAACACTCGAGCGCGAACGCTATCATGTGGTCGCCGTGTCGAGTCCGCTCAAGGCCCTGGCCATCCTCGCCGAGCGGGAATTCGCCGTCATCATTTCCGACCAGCGCATGCCCGAAATGATGGGCCTGGACTTCCTCATCGAGAGCAAGCGGCTCCGGCCGAACACCTCGCGGATCCTCATCACCGCCGTCCTCTCGCTGCCCACGCTGGTGGATTCGATCAACAAGGGCGAAATCTTCCGCTTCATTGCCAAGCCCTGGCTGCGCGAGGAACTGACCGCGACGGTGCGCAACGCGATCAACCGTTACGAGCTCATTACGCACAACGCCGTGCTGCAGGCCGAGGCCCAGCGGCTGAACGAGGAACTGAAGGTGGCCAACAGCGCGCTCGAGGCCCGCGTGACCGACCTCGAGCAGCAGCGCCAACAGCTCGACACCGCCAACCGCGAGCTGGCGATCTCCTACGCTCACTCCCTCGAACTCTGCCGCCGCATCCTGACGACCTTCGATCCCGTGCTCGGCGGCCAGGCCAAGACCCTCGGCGAAATCTGTTCGCGCATGGCCGAGACGGAGCACTTCAACGAGGAGGAGCGCCGCGTGCTGCGCTCGGCCCCGCTGCTGTGCGACCTCGGCCTCATCGGCATCCCGCGCGAGCTTTTCCGGGCCTTCCGCACGCATCCGGACCGCCTGACCGAGCGCGAACGCGCGATGCTGAGCAACCATCCGGTCTTTTCCCAGACGCTGGCGACCTATGTCGACAGCCGCCCCGCCCTCGGCGAAACCATCCGCGCCCACCACGAGCGGTTCGACGGCCGCGGCTTTCCCGACGGCCTGGCCGGCAAAAACATTCCCTGGACCGCGCGCTGCCTGGCCGTCGCGGTCGATTTCGTCGAATCCCCTCTGGCCAAGCAGGCCGCGCTCGACGCCATCCTCGCCGAATCCGGCCAGGCGTACGACCCGGAAGCCGTCCGGCTCTTCCTGAAGGTCACGCAGCTCACCCGCCTGCCCCGCCAGGTGCGCGAAATCATGCTCGAGGAACTCGAGCCCGGGATGGTGCTGGCGAGCGGCATCTACAGCCCCCACGGGCTGCTCCTCATCGGCGAGGGCCAGGAACTCGGCCAGGCCACCATTGCCAAGATCCGCAGCCACAACCAGGTCACCCCGATTCAGCAGCGTTTTCTGGTGTATTTATGACACGTGAACAAAGCACTTGGAATGCGCTAAAATGCGGGCTAACGGCTTAATTTTCACCTGTGGCAGCCGTTAATCAATCTAGCCCCGGGTCCGAGCGTCCGGTGCCTGCCACCATGCCATTTTCCACCATTAGTCCGGCGGCGCGCCTCTGGCCGCAGCGCGAGCGTTGACCATGGCTTCACCGACCGTCAGTTCCGTCTTTGCCCAACGGGTCATCATCGGCGTCGGGGACATGGCCGTGTCCAACAACCCGCAGGTGATTCTCAGCACGTATGCACTCGGTTCGTGCATCGGGGTGATCGCGTATGATCCCATGAGCAAGGTCGGCGGCATCCTGCACCTCATGCTGCCCGATTCGACGATCTCGCCCGACAAGGCCGCGCGGCATCCCGCGATGTTCGCCAACACCGGCCTGCCCCTGCTCTTCCGCGCCATGGGCGGCCTGAAGGCCGAGCGCAGCCGGGTGCGCATCATGGTCGCCGGCGGCGCCGGCATGCTCAGCGGCTCCGACCCCTTCAAGATCGGCGAGCGCAACACGAGCACCACCCTCGATTTTCTCAGCAAGAACGGCCTGGATGTCCGCATCCGCAACATCGGCGGTTCGATCAACCGCACGGTGCACCTTGAGATCGCCAGCGGCGCCGTCACCCTGAAAACCCCGCTCGGCAGCCAGCAGTTCAGCCTCTTCGCCTAGGAGTTTGTCGGACTTGGGACCGAAAGCCTGACCCAATCCGCTCGGTTGACCCTATCCGCTCGGTCCGAGGCCACCGCACCCAAGGGATTTTTGTAACGTATTATATTACAAATCGCCGCTCCCCTAGACAATCAGGTCACGCCCTGCTGGCGGGACAATTGCGCGGGCCACCGCTTCGGCAGCATCGAACAACCCGAGAATCAAATCGCTGGTGCGGGATAGTTTGGAGGGCATGGGACGTGGGTGGTTTGTAATACAATACGTTACGAACCGCCTCGTGGCGGGCAAGCCGCGATCGGACCGGTTGCAGGACTGTGGAGATGACCCTGGGACGTTGCCGGACCTTCTGAGGCTGAGCTTTGTAACGTAATACATTACAAAGCGGCTCGGGCGGGGGCGGTGGCGGTGGGGAGGGACTTTCGAAGGCGGGATGCGCAGCACGGTGTTGCGGCGGGCATACGGATCCTTTCGCGTCAATTCGCGGGATTCGGGGGCGCGACCGGCTTGCCGCGATCGAGCATCTCGCGCAGGCGGCGGCCGATCTCGTCGAGCGCATAGGGCTTCTGGGCAAAATCCGTCTGGCCGAAGCTGTTCAGCTCCGCGCGCGTCTCGGAATTCAGGTTGCCGCTCAAAATCAGGGCCTTGACGCCGGGCCGGTGGCTGCGGATGACCTTGAAGACCTCGATGCCATTCGCGCCGGGCATGTTCAGGTCGAGCAGGACGGCATCGAGCGGCTGGTCGGTGCGGTTGACATAGTCGATGGCCTCGAGGCCGTTGGCGGCCGTGATGACGCGGTAGCCCTTGGAAGTCAGGGCGGTCTCGAGCAGACGGCGCAACGAGACCTCGTCGTCCACGACCAGCAGCGTCTCTTTTCCGCCGGGAAAATCCCCGCGCACGAACGCGACGGGCAGCGTGAGGGCCTCTTCGGCGAGCGGCAGGCCGGCGATGAACGAACTGCCTACGCCCGGGGTGCTCTCAACATCGATGAAGCCCTTGTGGCCGGTGACGACGCCGTAGACCACGGCGAGGCCGAGGCCCGTGCCCGATTGGGCGGACTTGGTGGTGAAGAACGGCTCGAACAGGCGCGCGCGCACCTCAGGGGTCATGCCGGTCCCGGTGTCGGCCACCCGCAGACAGGCATAGGTCCGGCGCGGGTCGACGCCCATGACGCGCGTGAGTTCGCCGCCGCTGCGCAGTTCCGTGCTGACGGTGATGGTCCCGCCCTGCGGCATCGCATCGCGGGCATTAACGCAGAGATTGAGCAGGATCTGCTGCACCTGGCTCTGGTCGGCCAGCAGCGGCGGCAGCTGGTCGGTGAGCTTCAGTTCGAAGGAAACGGTGCGGGGAAAGGTCTCCGTCAACAGGGCCACGAGTTCGCGGACCTGGTTGTTCAGGTCAAACGGCGCGTAGCGGACCTTGTTCTTGCGGCTGAAGGTGAGGATCTGCCGGACGAGCCCGCTCGCGCGCTGGGCGGCGCGGTGGATCTCGAGCAGGCTCTTGCGCGCCTGCGCGGGGTCGTTGCTGTGGTTGAGACAGAAATCGGCGTAGCCGTGGATGATGGCCAGCAGGTTGTTGAAATCGTGCGCGATGCCGCCGGCCAGGGTGCCGAGGCTCTCCATCTTCTGCGACTGGCGCAGCTCCTGTTCGAGGCGCTTGTGCTCGGTGATGTCCTCCCGCATGCAGAGCAGGTTGGTGATTTCGCCCATGGCATCGCGGACGCTCGACACCTGCACGGATTCCCACACCTGGCCGACGTCAGCCCGGTGGCTGACCAGTTCGCCGCGCCATTCCCGGCGGGCCCGCACCGTCGCCAGCATCGCGTGATAGGACGCCTCGTTGGGGTGGCCGTCGCGCAGCACGTCGGTGCTCTGGTCCAGGATGTCCTCGAGGGTGCGGCCGGACGCCTCGGTGTATTTCGGGTTCACGTATTGCACGCGGCCGTCGGCGTCGGTGATGATGATGGCCACCGGCGACTGCTCGACGGCCGACGAAAGCTTCAGGTATTGCGCCTCGGCGATGCGCAGCTTGGTGATGTCGCGGCCGACGGCGCGAACGCCGAGGAGATGGCCGGCATCGTCGCGCAACAGGGTTTTTTCCCAGGAAATCCAGCGCCAGCCCTGGGGCGTGTCGCAGCGGAGCTCGCGCATGGCGCGGTGGGGCGGGCGTTCCAGCTCCCGGTCCACGTTGGCGAGCGCGGAGCGGTCGTCGGCATGGACGATTTCGGTGAATGGCCTGCCCTGCCATTCGGCGGCGGCACGGCCGAATTTACCCGCGAAGGCCGGGTTGACGGCGAGCAGGTGTCCCTCTGGATCAACGCAATAGGCCGGATCCGCGCTATGGGCCCACGGCCCAAGCAGGGCATTACAGAATGAAGTCGGATTCGCCGCCTCCATGGGGGCGTTGGAAGAAAGGGACATGGCTGGTGTCTTCAGTAATCGGTTGCGACGGACCGGACTTTAACCCGGTCGGGCAAAGGATTGGACTGAATTGCGTAGGGGTGCAGTCTTGCTGCACCCTCGAAGGTTCGGGGCAAAGGGCGCAGCAAGACTGCGCCCCTACGTCTATGTTTGCGGCAAAGGGCGCAGCCTTTCGGCTGGCTCAAGGCCCTGAGTTAATCGAACGGGCAAGACTGCGCCCCTACGTCACCGACCCCGGCTACAGTATTTCTAAACCGCTTCAGACGCGGGCTGAAGCAGCGCGCTACTCCCCGAACCGCCATCCCAGGCAGAGCCTCACCCGGTGGCGAGGAATCGCGACGGGGCCGGCTGGCCCGTGGAACGCGCATAGGGAACCACCTGCTGGGCCGTGTGGTGGGCCTGGTCGATGCGCCGGATCTCCGCGCCCAATTCCTGGAGCTTTCCGTCGATAAAGGCGCTGTGCTGGTCGCTGCGCTCGACGAGCGCCATGACCTGGGGAATGTAGTCGGTCACACCGCTCATCTCGGCCATCGCGACCAGTTGCTGGACCAACGGCTCGGCGCGCTCGCGGGTTTCCATAGCCAGATCGAAATAGCCGCCGCGCAGATACATGCCTTCCTGGGCGATCAGCTCATCGAGCGCGGCGAGCATGCGGGCGGCTTTTTGACGGGGAGTTTCCATGGGGTCAGGCGACGCCCCGCAGGGGTTCGTTGGATTGGCCGGTGGATTGCTTGGCGAGCATCTCGGCCCAGCCGGTGCGCAATTCACCGATCAGCCGCTCGACCTCGACGACGGGGGCGACCTGCTTGCGCAGGTTGGCCTCGAACAGGCGGCGGTTGTAGTATTCGTAGACGCGGTCGAGCGTCGTGGCCACTTCCCCACCCGCCTCGAAATTCAGGCCGCCCTGCAGCTCGCCGATGATCGCCTGCGCCTTGAGCAACTGCTGGTTGATCACCTGCAAGCGGGCGACATCGTCCTCGTCCCGCGCGAAGGCCTCGCGGGCCATCGCCAGGGACCGGAGAGCGCCGTCATAGAGCATCAGCACCAGTTGTCCCGGGCTGGCCGTGAGCACAGCGTTGGAACGGTAGGTCCGGGCGTAACCTTGGGCCAGCATGGTGGTGCTCAAGAGAGGTCTTCGGAAAGATCGGGAGAATTGACGATGGCCGCGCTGACCTGGCGGATGATGTCATCCGACGGATAGGCGGGATCGGCGGCGAGCGCACGGGCGCGCTCGACGACCTCCAGGCGGACTTCCGGCACCTGCTGGAGGCCGGCGCGCAAGACGGCTGTCTTGTCGATGTGGATCTGGTCGGTCGGCCCGCGCGAGGCGCGGGAGGCCGTGGTATTGGCAGCGGCCGCGATCGCATCGTTGCGCGCGGACGGTGAAGAGGAGGACGCGGAATGTATCATGGGTTCAGGTCTGAGAAACGGTCAGCCGCTGACAGGAGTCTTCGATACAGGGAACGCCGTTGGTTTAATAGTGGGCTAATCGGTTCGGACAGCATGGACTTTAGCAAAATAGGGATTGATCCTCAGCCCGCATTTTTCATGCCCCAACTGCTTTGGCTAGCAGCCTGTCGGACTTGCCATGAAAATCTTCCTTTC
>OBEQ011661385.1_pt1 | contig 20712 bp, 10 predicted proteins | sample 1670901 | NCBI WGS metagenome assembly OBEQ01 (sample SAMEA104232315, study PRJEB22302) | groundwater metagenome | biome: forest; feature: aquifer; material: groundwater | place: USA | collected 2011-08-07 | depth 5.4 m
ACCATTGCCATTTAGAAATGCAATAAATCTGTTTCCTGTTATATTTGTTCCTGTTGGAGCAGTACCACTTCCTGTGAACCCTAGTTTTACTGCAATTCCATCTGCATCAGTACCGGTACTTAAGTTTGTAAACAGTGCTGCTACTGTTGCAGCTTGAGTATCTGCGACATCAAGTCTAAATAGAGGAGCCGTGTTTCCCACTCCCAAATTCCCAGCTGAATCAATCCTTAATCTCTCTGTTGGTATTGCTGCAGTACCAGCTGTTGAGAAAACAAGTGCACCAGTGTATGCAGTTGATCCAGTGTTGGTCATAACAGCAGAAATAGAAGCAAGAGGAGTTGATTGTCCACCTGTTCTATTTGCATAGAAACTCATCTGTGCTTGGTTATTGGTTGCTGCTGCATCTGTATTTATAAGTCTATGTAAATCTTTAGGGTTTGTATTAAATACCCCTCCTGATCCAGATATATCAAGTAAAGAACCAGGAGCAGTTGTCCCAATTCCTACATTGCCTCCATTGGTGACAAACAAACTTGGAGTAGCAGAAGCTGGAGATAAAGCAATAGCTCCTGTTGTTGTTCCTCCAATAGTTAGTGTTGCAAGATTGTCAGACTGAAGCGTTCGAGTAGAGTAGAGAGTTAATTGTCCAGAGATAGAAGCTGCTCCTGCTACCTGGAGGAGGGAATTGGGACTTACTATTCCAATTCCCACATTTCCACCATTCTGAATTACAAATCTACTTGTTCCAGATCCTGATGCAGTAAAGATATCATTACCATTTGTTTCATTAAACAAAACCATTGCGTTTCCTGTTGCATTTCCGGTAACATGCAGCCTGCCGATCGGAGCACTTGTCCCAATACCGACGTTGCCGCCAGAGGTGATGCGTATTCTTTCAGTGTCGTTGGTCCCGAAAGCCATGAAGGTGTTAGGATTAAATAGAGCAGCAGTATAAAAAAGCACGATCAACTTTTTGGACCAACCAAGATCCCTTAGGCGTTTAATAAATAGAGGTGTGTAGAGCAATGCACTACAAAGAGGATAGACCAATTGGAGAATCAGTAATCCAATCCCATCATCACCACCTAATATACGAACCGTGAGCGAGCTTACAAGGGAAAGAAAGAGCCACACAGTGACTAAACAAATAACAAATTCGATCCGCCCAAGAACGCCGCTGAAAGTGTAAAACTGTTTGAAAAAGTCCACGTTATTTCTGACTCAATTATCAGTAACGATCCAATTATCATTACTTATCGCAGCGAATATCTCACATTACTAGCCCCAGTTACTTAGGTTGTACCCCAATCAAAGAATAGCAAGGAACTCCACTGTACATACCTTTCAACAAAAAAACGTTCTTGTTGTTATCATTTCTCCTATTTCACAAAAATACATATCTTATTGTTATCAAACTATTTTAGTACATGAAGTGCACTTCGGTCACTACTTATAAATATTTTCTAGACTCGAGTCTATTTATTAGATTAGAGTACAAATAGACAAAGGAACCGCACATGGCCTATGAAAAATTAAGAGATAAGAAAAAGCAGTTGATCCGTGAAACCATCTTCACCACTGCCCAACGTCTTTTTGTTGAACAAGGATTTGAAGAAACCACTATCCAGCAGATTGCCGATGACGCGGGTATTTCTCGGGCGAGCTTTTTTAATTATTTTTCTGGTAAACCCGGGCTGCTCACCGCGATGATTGAGGATATGCAGAAAAGATTTGTCTCATTGATCGAAGAACAACGTCTGCGTCCGGCCTCTACACAAGAGCGATTAGTGACGTTCTTTTGCTATTCCGCTGCGGTTATCAATAAAACGGAATCATTTAGTCGCATACTTTTTTCCGCATTTGATAATGCCTACACCGAGGCCAGCGATAAGTACGCGGTCAATCTCCAAATCCATAATGCCTATAAAGAATTGTTGACTATAGGTATCGAACAAAACGATGTGCGAATCGACTATAGCCTTAATGTACTGGTCGAACTGGTCACCGCAGCATTCACCCAAGTCATTAACAACTGGGTAAATGATACTGCTTACCCACTTGAACAACGTTTTGAAGAAATGGCAAAACTTATTGGCGAATCAATCGCCCCTAAAAAAACCTGTAGGTAAAAATTGACTTTTAATAAGAGGATTTCTCATGCAATTGTCAGACATTAATCTTTGTGACCTCAATAATTTTAAAGAAGGTTGCCCACATGAGATGTTTGCCTTCTTACGCAAAGAAGCTCCAGTATGGTTTCATCCACCCACACCACTCGCACCAGGTGGTGAGGGCTTTTGGGTTATCAGCAAACACGAAGATGCCAGAGCAATTCTAAAAGATCACGAAAATTTCTCTTCGGAAACTGGGCGTGGTGCACGCACAGGTGGCGGTACAACCTTGGAAGATATGTCCACCGACATGGCGCCAGGTCTGGTGCTTTCAATGATGGATCCGCCCAAACACGACGATATTCGCGCCTTGGTAAATCAAGGATTTTTTCCGCGAACCCTCAAAGTTTTGGAAGATGATCTTAACAGGCGGGTAACACGGATATTGGATAGCGTAGAAGATCTTGCAGAGTATGACTTTGTCGAAAAGATTGCCTCCGAACTACCATTGCAGGCCATTTGCAGTATGGGCGGCGTACCGGATGAGGACCGCTACAAAATATTTGGTTGGGCAAATGCAGCGATTGAATATGCTGGCCGCAGCCCTGATGATCCTGCAGAACAGTTAATTGCCCGCATGTATGAAATGGGTGAATACGCCTACAATTTGATTCAAAAATCCCGCGCCAATCCCGGCGATGATTTGATGTCACAAGTAATCCACGCTGAAATTCCAGGAGAAGATGGCCAGCCGCGCAAATTAGATGATCTCGAACTGATTCGTTTTTTTAATCTGCTAATCACCGGTGGCTCAGAGACAACTCTAAACGCGATTGCTCACGGGTTTTACGCCCTGCTTCAACAACCAGAGCAATACAAATTATTACAAGCACAGCTGGATGAGCTCCTACCATCAGCATTAGAAGAATTTTTGCGTTGGTCTAGCCCAGTACATTTTAATCGTCGTACAGCCAGTAACGATGTGAACTATAAAGATCAGCAAATCAAACGCGGCGATAAAGTAACAATTTGGTATCCATCTGCTAATCGTGATGAGGATGTATTTAAAAACGCTGATCACTTTGATATTACTCGGAGCCCAAATCCGCAAATTGCGTTCGGTCAAGGTATTCACCACTGTCTGGGCGCAAATTTGGCACGCTTGGAAATGAAACTGATGTTTCAGCAATTATTACCAAGGTTAGCCAACAAAAATGTTACTACCTTGGATAATTTAAAATTTGTACGCAGTAATCGACACCAGAGTGTACATGAGATGCTTATCCGCGTTCTACCAAAATAGTTCTTTAAAAAGAGACCATTAAAAATAGTTCATTAAATAGTTCGTCATCAATGTTAAGGAGAATACCATGAGTGAGGCAGCACGCAATGCGGCAGAGAATTACATTACTGCGATCAACACCAAAGATATCGATTTAATGTTAGAGACATTTGCGCAAGATGGAGAACTGATTCATCCCTTCGGAAATTTTAAAGGCCAGGATGCACTCCGCGGTTTTTACGCTGATCTGGTTTTTAAAGCGGACACAAGACTCTCCAAAGGACTCATGGCGGTAGAGGGCAATGTTGCCATCGTTGAAGTTGCAGGTGTCAGCCCTCAAAAACCCAACGAGCCACAATATGCCTGTGATGTCTTCAATGTTAATGATGAAGGCAAAATCGAAACACTCGCTATTTATTATCGCAATATGTTGAGCTAAAATAAAAAGTTAAGCTTGATAAACAGCGAGCTGAAGTATCACAAGCTAGTTACAGATTTCTCCTCCAGATGGAGGAGAATTTTTTTCCTTCTGATAAAAAATTAATGAATCGTTCTTATGCCTACTGTTAGCCAAAGCTACTGTTTTTTCATAGTGAGTCTACTTGCTCTTATAAGCACTGCTATCACCATCAAACCCACGCGAATAGGCCGACTGACAGTGCCGGTTTTTTTTCTGGGTTGGATGATCGGTGAATTAGCCTGGTTTCATATAATCTGGCAGGGATTGCTGCTAGGTTATATTATGTTGAGTGATTCGCAACAGCATGCGTTCTACCACTTATCTATACTGATGCTAGTCGGTTCTCTAGTGGGCCTTGGCAAACTGCACTTCGATGCATTAAAAAGCCCGCGTATTTTCTCCAAGGCATTTGAAGTTGCTCTCGGTGAAAATTATTTAGCCGAAATAGATCCCCAGAGACGTGAATATCTTGCGCAGTATATCGAAGCAAAAAATTGGCTAAAGCCATTCTCCATGCGACGACCCGGCGTATATAAAATTTCTCATTTGACTTATGGTGAAGACAAACGCCACCGGCTTGATCTCTATTGCCCACTGGTGCTGCCAGAGCAACCCTGTCCAGTGCTCTTGCAAATACATGGAGGTGGCTGGGTTACGGGTGCTAAAGAAAATCAAGGACTACCTTTAGTTAATCTCATGGCGTCAAAAGGTTGGATATGTGTATCCATTAACTATCCTCTCAGCCCAAAAAATCGTTTTCCATCCCATCTGATCAGTGTCAAAAAAGCCATTAAGTGGATTAAAACCAATATTGCTGAATACGGTGGTGATCCTAATTTTATCGCTGTTTCTGGGGGCTCAGCAGGCGGTCATCTCTGTACATTGGCAGCACTCATAGAAAATGATCCCCTACTGCAACCAGGTTTTGAAGAGGTAGATACTAAGGTTCAAGCGTGCGTGCCCTTTTATGGTATATATGATTTTACCGACCGCAATCATGTGAGGGAGAAAGTTCCAATCTTGGGCTTCCTAGAGGATCAGGTAATGCCGACATCCTTCGCACAAGATCCTAAGCTGTGGGAGATGGCTTCACCCATCGCTAACGTCAATAAAAATGCACCTCCCACTTTCGTGATACATGGCACTAACGATACGTTAGTGTTTGTTGAGGATGCTCGCCATTTTGTAACTGCGTTACGCGCATGCTCAGAACAGACAGTGGTTTATGCTGAACTACCTGAGACACAGCATGGCTTTGATATTTTCCACTCTCTGCATACCGAGAGTGCGATAAACGCCGTTCATACTTTTCTGGAGTATTGTTATTCGCGTTATCTCAAAGTTTGATACTTTTAATTTTAATTCGCTGCATTAATTACATGTCACTTGAAACAAAAGCTTAAAACAATAGACTTGAAACAAAACTCTTAAAATGAAAACCCTTAAATGATCGTGGATCTGAACAATTGGGTAAATAGTTATTAATAGTAATCCTATCTAACAGAGCGCTACAAACCAGATAACGCCTTATTAGTTGAGGAAAAATTTCAATTCTTGTGCTTTTTTCATCAATCACATGATTTTGTCTTCAATAGCAAGTTCCTTGGCTTTTTTAGCCAATGCCGGGTATTCTGGGAGCACATACACTCCAGCGAGATCCTGAAGTAAGCCGTAGATCGATGAGTGACAATAGAATTTAGATAAACATCAGAATAAAAATAAAAATATCTAAAAATAAAAAAAGCACGGGCCTAAACAGAACTAAAACAAAAAGACACAATGCAGAACCACAATAAATTGTGCAATATTTCTGTTTTAAAAGAGTAACCTTTTGACTTAGAAATAAATAATGAAAATAAAAACTACTGCTGTGTTGTCTCGTGCAAAATATTTGCTTTCGTTGATTGCGTGGTTACTGCTTGCAGGCTGCGGAGACAGCGGCTCACCTATGGTAGTGAACAATGCTGCTAGTTTGCCAGACCAAACACAAACTCCAGAAATCCCTCCTGTAACGCCACAAAACCAAACCCCGACTGACATTCCTGTTCCACAAACTCCAGATGATGGCAATTCGCCAGAGCCGGAAATACCTGATGTCGTGGGAAAGGCTTGTGAATTTTCCTTAGTGGAAAATGATCCGAAAGTTAACAAAGCTGACAGCAAACAGTATTCTCGACTCGTGACTGAGCAGACAGTAACGTTAAATGCGAGTCAACCGCAGATCTATCTGCAGCAAGCGACGCCACTCTATGACGACACTATTTCCATCACTTTTGCCAACGCGAAAAAAAACCAAGATGTTAAATCGCTGGTTGTCAGTGTCTGTAGCATCACGCCCGCTGGTGTTGAACAGCAGCTCGACAGATTTAATGTACCCATTACTTCTGCTAGCGCTAGCAATGACGAGCTAACCATCGACAAGCACTATGCTAACCTGCGTGATCATCGGCTTATGATGCGGATAACGGGACAAGGCAGTAGTGATAACTATGTGTCGAATCTGTTAATCGATTTAGTCTATAGCGACCGTGAAGGACGTCCTTGGCTGCCATTAAACACCAAAGATGGTCAACAGCCAGCTACCGGATTTCTCGACATGCATATACATCAAACCGGCGCCATGGCCTTTAATGGCGGTTGGTATTGGGGCAGTCATGAACCTGGCCCGTTAGAGGAAAGACTACCGAAATGCGATGGTGAACATGGCAGTTTTTTTGAATTTGAATTTCTGCTGGATAATCCTGTCACCAAAAATCTGGTTTATAACATCGCTCCCAAGCACGATGTCGATGACTTCTTGCGTTCGCACCGCGATCGCACAGATCCGGAGCAATACGTTAGGTCCGACGACAGAAAACACCAGCAGGTGGCATTTGAACGCTTGAGAGAAGCACACGAACGCGGCTTAAATCTCATCATATCAACAGTAGTCGAAAACTTTACTCTCGCCCGTTTGATGAAAGGCGGGAAAAAAGGTCGGATGGATTGGAACGTTGCAACCATGGAATCGATAAAACGGCAGATTCTTTCGCTGCGCAAAATCGATGACAGCTCAGACTGGTTCGAAGTGGTATTTGATCCTTGGCATGCGCGTCGTGCAATTAATCAGGGCAAGTTAGCCGTTGTGATTGGCGCTGAATTTAGCGATGTTTTTCCGCTGTCCGATGGCCCATGGAAACAACAATTGCATGATTTGTATGGGCTAGGTTTACGACATCTACAACCGGTTCACAAGGTTGATAGTCAATTTAATTCCACGCATAACCAAGGTTTTCCATTTGATATTGTGAATATCTTTGAAGCTTTGTCCCATCCCGAAATACCCAATGCGCCCGCCATCGAACGGTTTTTTGGCGGCAAAGATGAACCTTCTTCCGGTTTAACAAAAGCCGGTTACGAGCTACTCGATGAGATGGTAAGGCTCAATATGATTGTTGACCTGTCCCATTCAGGGACGGTCTCACAGGAAGATGCATCTAACTACCTGCTCAATAAACATAACTATTACCCTTGGATCTATTCACACTGGTCGGCAAAATCCTTCGAATTACTGGAACAGGTAAAAGAAGTAGGTGGAATGGTCGCGATGGGCTGGGGTCAGCCGGTGCCAAGCTCCACACGTGAAGACTCTGAAGTGTCAATTCCGCTACAACAAATCTGTCCAGGCCACCTACAACAGCTTTACAACGAATATAAAAATTATGTGGATTACGGAGTTAATTTCTCATTATCAACCGACATGAACGGCTTTACTTCTGTAATCCAACCCAACTTTGGACCCAAGGAATGTTTCCTAACAGCAGAAGAAAAAGACCGAACAGATCAGGTAAAAACACATGAGATTTTAAAAGAGAAATATCCAGAGCAGCCAGATTGGGTCACTCGGTACTGGGCACAAGGTACCGCTGATATAAGCCTGTTACCAGGAGTTGTTTATGATTTGAGGGAAACTCTGGGCGTTGATACTACGCGTTTAGAAACTTCGACTGAAACATTTCTTAAGCTCTGGGAAAGGACTTACGATCATAACCGTAAGAAAATCAGTAGCGAATAATGCTATGGTTCCCTCTTCATTTACTTAGGGCTAATACCTCATTCGCGGCTAAAGCCGCTCCTACAAAATGAGCTTTTGACATAGATGTAGGAGCGGCTTCAGCCGCGAAAAAAGCAATAAACCTTAAGTAAGTGCTATTCCAATATAATCAGGTAGTGTACTGCGAATTTATTTCAACATAACGCTCAGTAAGATCACACCCCCAACCCTTGGCACGATACTTAGGCTCACCAATTTGCACATGAATCGACACAGATTTTGCTGCCTTAATTTTTCTCGATAGCGCTTTCAGATCTGTTGCTAACTCTTGGCCTCGATCGAACACTTTCGTGCCCATCATCTCAATCACCAGGTCTTTAGCCGTGATGGGTTTATCCGACAGATTGTTAATTGGTTTGCCCACCGCCATCACAATACGTCCCCAATTAGGATCAGCGCCATAAACTGCCGTTTTTATTAACGGCGAATTCAAGATTTGTTTTACCAACAGTTTCGCTTCTGCTTCACTGCTAGCAATTTCTACTTCAGCCTCGATAATTTTTGAACCACCTTCCGCCTGCCCAACAATATCACGCGCGAGTTTGATACTTATGGCTGTTAACGCACGTTCAAAATCTTCCAATTGCTCGTCATTTAATTTGATCTCTTGTGTAGACATGATTACCACAGTATCACTGGTGCTCGTGTCAGAATCCACTGAGATACTATTAAAAGACTTGCCTACTGCACGGCGTAAAATCGTATCCAGTTGCTCTTTTGAAATATCAACATTGGTATAGAAGTAAGTTAGCATGGTCGCCATATTCGGCTCTATCATACCAGCGCCTTTCGCGTAGCCGCAGATAATTACCTCATCGAATTTAACTGAGGCTACTTTCTCCTGGCGGTCTGTGGTCAAGATAGCTTTGGCTGATTCTGCCAGACAATCTTCGGCTAATTTACCTTTTGCTAGTTGAATAGCACTGACCACTTTTTGCATGGGCAAAGGCACACCAATCACGCCAGTACAGGAGATAACAACATGCTCGGGCGAGACATCAAAGGCTTCAGCTAATTCATCAGCGATAGTTTGAATATCGCGAGCGCCATTCGGCGTAAATACACAGGAGTTTTTACTGATTACACAGAGTAGCTGGATATCACCCTGCGCAGTATTTTTGCGATCAAAGATGACCGCATCACCTGCAGTCAAACTCTTGGTATAAACTCCCTTGCCGATACCCAGTTTATTCAGTTTCACAATCGTGAAATCGAGCGAGCCGTGGGCGCAAACACCGATGTGTGAAGAATATGACTGGATTCCTCGCGGCACAAATTGCAGTGAATTAGTAATGGGAAAACACTCCCCATCGGTCTTACGTCGAAAATAAAAAATATCCTCCTCTGAACTAGCCCCCTGCTCTTCAATTAAAATCGTACCATCTAAAAATAATTCTCTCATGAGTTTATACACCCTAGGATTGGTTTTCATTTGCGAAGCAATATAATTATTTGATATCCAACAAGCAACCTGTTCCTGACCACAACGAAGGAGAAGCTAAAATTTTAGCTTGCTGAGACCTGCAAAATATTTAAATATGATTATTTTTTGTTACATCAAATGAAAGAAAATTCAGTGCAACAAATCGAGATTCAAAAAAGTATCTATAAAGAGAACTTATCCAGTTTATGATGGATTTTTCTTCGGTCAATAGGCTTAGCCAGATAATCATCCATTCCCTGATCGTTAATATGCCCAATCACTTCATCATCCATATGGGCGGTCAGCGCTACGATGGGTGTACGCTCGAGTTGGTATTCAGCCTCGAATAGTCGAATGCGCTGCGTTGCCTCAAAGCCATTCAACTCAGGCATTTCACAATCCATAAATACGATATCGAAACCACCCGGATTTTCTTCAAATATCGCAACTGCCTGTTTACCTGTTTTCGCCACTGTTATAGTACAGCCAAAACCGGCGAATACTTTTTCAATGACTAGTTGATTCACCGGATTGTCTTCGGCCACCAGCACCCGTAGATTTTTTCGATCGAATTGCTCATAAATAGTATGCAAGGGTATTTCGCTAACTTCTCCCTCAGTGGCGTGATGGATAGCATCCTCAAACTGCGCAAAGCTCGCCAATTTGGGAATCACATATTTCAGGCGACGCACTTCCCTCCCCGCACTCAATTCAATCATATCGCTTTGTGAGAGCAAGCCTATACAGGGAATCTGTCGGTCCAAGCAGAATTGTAGAAATTCATCCGTAACTGAATCGGTTGAGGCGATAAAACAGGCTCGAAAAGTATTGTTTTCTGCCGTTGTTTTGCTGATGAGAAGATTGGCTTCCTCACTGTCTTTCGCTACTATCACCTGCGCGTGTCGATGAAAAAAGAGTAATTCGAAACAATGTGCAATAGCAGGATTTTTCTCTACAAAAAGGAATTTATGTTCCCGCAGATCCGCTGAAGCCGGCAATTCAATTTCTCTACCCAATTTAAGCGGAAGAGTAATACTGAATCGACTCCCCTTGGGAGATTCGCTCTCAATATCAATCTCGCCTTTTAATAGATCTATATAACGTTTTACGATTTTTAAGCCAATCCCTGCCCGCTGGTTATGCTCATCGCTGAGACTTGAAGACAGTCGATCGGAAAAAATATCCTTCTGCTGCTGCAGGGATAACCCTTTGCCGGTGTCTGCAACAACAAGTGTCAAAGTCGCTCGGTTTCTGAATTCATCCACCATTAGATCAATCGTTGCAATAACATGACCCTGTTCAGTATAGTGGATCGCATTATCAATTAAATTCTGAATGACCTGGCCCAACTTGTTGACATCACCAATAACCCGATAGGGACAGGGTGAAAGAATAGCGTAATAAAGTTCTAAACCTTTTTCTTCCGCCAAGGGAACGTAAGACAGAATATTTTCCGCGAGGATCTCTTCCATACTGAATTCCACCTCTTCAAGCTCCATTTTACCGGCCTCAAGCTTAGAGTAGTCAAGTATGTTGTTAATTATGCCGAGCAATTGTTTTGCAGCGCCGCGAATCATTGTTGCGTAACCCATCTGTCGACTCGTCAAATTGGCTTCGCATAAAACATCGGCCATACCGATAACACCGCTGATTGGAGTACGAATTTCATGGGACATCTGGGCTAATAATTGACTTTTTGCACGGTTTTCATTTTGCTCCAACACTGCAAGATTTTCAGAACGTACTTTTTCAACTTTTAAAAATTGAATTCGATCTGCCACACCCAATGAGAGAAGGATATGTTGCACCACAATCGCAAAAGAAAGATATAGATCCATGTAGGGTGCGGATTGAATAACAGTCGTTTGATAAGCCAGCCAAGCCAAGGCGCTAAAGGCTGGCACAATGATAGAGACAAGATAAATTTTTGCCGGCTTAAAACCACGTTGCGATAGTTGAATTGAGGCGCCAAAAACGCCCAAAATCAACAATACTCCGGCGGGGATTATTACATAATTGATCAGCAGCGAACTGCCCATAAATGACACGGGTAGACAGATTAGAATGAGATAAATCAGGCAAACTTTTAAATAGTTATTCCAAGAGCGCGCCGTGTTTTTCAAATCCAAATAATACATCGCTTGTAATGCCACAGCGATCATCAATAGGCTTGCACTGATAAAATTAAATATATGGTTCCAATAGAGAGAATTGGGCCAGATAAATTCCGTGTAACCGTGAATCGACAGGTTGTTGCCAGCGAACGCGACAATATAAAAAGCGATGAAAAGATAATTCACCGCTCGCTCTACATAGTACAAAAATAAATTATATATCAACAAAGAGGTAATCATGCCAAAGATGATTCCCTCTATGGCTTTTCGCAGGTATAAATGCTCAGCCAACTCATCACCGGTGAAAAGCTCAATCGGGACAGAGAAAGGTTGCAAATTTTTTACGCGGAGATAGACCTGAGATAGATTATTCGCCGGAATAATTCCCTTAAATGTCGGGGTATTCAGCGCAATTTCACGTTCACTGATCGGTATCATCTTTCCCGCTGAAGATTTGTGAAAGATATGCTCGTGAGGAAAGTAAACTTCAATCAAGGAGGTGAGTGGATTAGTGACTTGTAGCATGACATCAACATCTTGCGGTAATACGTTCTTTAAGTTCAGCGCAAACCAGATAGCATCTTCGGTAAGTCCAAAATTCTTTACGTTCTGCTCGTCCTCATAAAGTTTAAATTCAGCACTATGTTGTTGAATCACCTGCTCCAAGGTGAGTAGCCCGCCAGGATCGCGAAAATAGTACACATAGGGTGTGGTAAGATAGCGATTATTTGGCTGATCGATCTTGAGAATCAGATTCGGTTTAAATACCACTGGTTCAGTAATCGTTTTTACTGCAAACGATTGCACAGGTAAGTCGTTAGATTCAGCAAATTGAGAATAAACAGCAAGACCTAAAAAAATAGTAATGCAAAAAAGTGTACCGAGTGCAACAAGAAATTTTGATCGTTTGCAAGCTATCTCGGTGAGGCCAACTAATCCAATCACACTAGCAAACACCCCTAACTTAATTTTCATACTTATGTCGATTTTTTTTGTTAACTTGATCCGCCAATTCCAACATCTCAGTTAGCTTTGACATCAAAATGGGTTTCGACAGAAATCCATCCATGCCTGATGAAAGTACCTCCTTTTTCAGCTCCGTGGTTACATGTGCCGAAACAGCAATAATGGGTTTAGGTGGAATCAAAACTGCACTTTCATACTCGCGTATCTCCTCCGCCGCCGCAAAGCCATCCAAACCGGGCATTTGGCAGTCCATAAAAATCATGTCGATTTCAGAAGGTGAGTTTCTATAAAATTCTACCGCCTCCAAACCGTTATGCACAGATTGAACATTAAGTCCCAATTTTTCCAGCAAGGCCGTTAATACCAGAAGGTTGCTGGTATTATCATCCACCACAAGAACTCGCCAAATAGATGGCCATTCATGTTTAGTAGTCTTGGGTTTTACTTCATTACCTTGGTTTGCAATAATGGGGAACTGTGTTGTAAACCAAAAAGTAGTACCTTGGTCAAGTTCACTCTCAACGCCGATTTCGCCCTCCATTAAATCAACTAACTGTTTAGAAATACTTAAACCTAAACCAGTTCCACCATATTTTCGAGCAGTGGATTTATCTGCTTGAACATAGGATTCAAATAATCGATCGCGTTTTTCAGCGCCGATTCCGACACCGGTATCAATAATAGAAAATCGAAAACAGTCAGCTTCTTGTGCTTTTTGCACCGGCAATCGCTCTGATCTTAATGTTACGCTACCTTGTTGAGTAAATTTAAACGCATTGCCAAGGAGATTGACAATTATTTGTCTTAGTCGCACTGGATCTGTATAGACAGATAAATCTTTTGTGGCATTCAGTTCATAGCGGAATTCTATGTCCCGCTCTTTTGCGATGAGGGAAAAACTATTGGCAGATTCTTCAAGCAATTGATTCAAGGCAAAACCTGAGGGATCTAATTTTATTTTCTGTAGATTTCCCGCATTAAAATCGATGATGTCATCAATGATGGTGAGCAATGCAAACCCTGAACTCTCAATCATATCGACGTAGCGTTTTTCCTGATCTTTAAGCGCTTCACTTTTTAACAATTCAGCCCCACCGATCACCGCATTCATGGGAGTTCTAATTTGATAACTCATTTTTTCCAGAAATCTTGTCATCGATTTATTGGCGCGCATTTCTAGATGAGCCCTTTTGTCACTTTCGCGTGTTTCATTCGCCATCACCTTGATTATTTCGGCGATGCCTAATGAAAATAAAATCAACTCTAGTACTTCCATATAATTCGCAATGAGATCGATAGGCCCATACGCTGGCAGAGCACCCATTGAGGTTAAAGTCAGGGTGATAATGGTTATCAGAGGCATCATCATGCCCATTAAAAACCACTTGGCAGGTCTAAATCCGCCGAGCATGCGTTTAATTGCGACATAAAGCATAGCGATGGCAAAAGTCGATACAGGGATCTGAAAAAGCAACACGAATAATTCATAGTTCGCTTCAATCGGCCAAAACATAAAGGTGATAATCAAGACGATAACCGCGAGAGAAATTTTATCGATGCGCGGGAAGTAGTGTGCTGTAGCAAAATACGCGCGAAAGAAACAAAGAAAGAATACCGCCCAGGTCATGGGTATTACACCATAGGCTTGCATATTCCACTGGGGTGAATGCGGCCAAAAACCATAAAGATAATTTTGCCGCATCAGAATAGTTGCAGCGGTCATTATACTAAAGAACAGATAATAGAAATGTACCGGAAAACGGATATTGAGATAGATAAAAAAGTTAAAACCCGTTAAGCCAATAATAATACCGACAAAGATGCCGGCTATTAATTGGCGATGAAAAGTTTCCAACACATAGGCTTGCCCGGTGTAAATGGTAATCGGGAAATAGGCACGTCGATCAGAGATGGTACGAACAAAATAAACCTGCTCACTGTTAGCAGGTAGCCAGCTTTTTACCGCAAAATAGTTGGATTTAACCGGTCGAGTTTCAAAATAATAAGCGTTGCCTGTGGTAATTTTTTTATACGCCGAAGCTTGTGGTAGATAAAATTCTACAACATCGATAATCGGATTGTTAATTTCCAGCAATATCCGCTGCGGCTTATCACTCGGATTTTTCAAAATGAGCGCTGACCAAAATGCTGAATCAGAGCTGCCAAAATGCTTGGCTCCCTTGCCTACTTCATAGGTGGAAAATTTATCCGGGAAAAAACTCCGCACTGCTGCCAAATTCAATTGCGCTGAAGTGTCTTCGAAGTAATAGGTTATCGGTGAGACATAATAAGTTCGGGTCTGGTCATCTATGGTGAGCGGGCTCTGCTGCACATACACTTCACTGGCATAAAGCACATCGCACCACAGGCCCAATAGAATATAGGCAAGAATTGAATAAATGTTTAAATGTGCTTTTTTCAAATTACACAGCCAGCTAAAAAATCGATAACAAGATGGATAACCTTCGCAGATAACTCTTGATTCAACCTTATTTGTGAAATATTTGAATACTCATTGATTTTAGCAGTTTTTTCAGGAGGTTGAGTCTATCGTGGCAAACAGTATACTAGCAATTGTTTGATTTCGATTGTTTCTTCGATGGCAATTTAACTGATGCGGTACTTAATTTTGACGGTATTTACATTTTGTAGTTAGTGTAATTATGGTGCTCTATTAATCAAAAGATCCACCCCGCTGCTTTCAGCGCTATGTAATGCTGGAGCACGCTCTTTTACAATTATTGAATCCGCTCTAATACAGCCAAAATGGTGAATTTATTTCATGAGATATTCCAAATTCCGACCGTCTTCTGTTAACCTCGAATTTACCTAAAGTTAATGAAGTCAGAGACAGTAATATGATGCAAACGGCATTTCCTCAACAGGTGAGAATTGTCGAGGTCGGACCTCGCGATGGCCTTCAAAATGAAAGCAAAATACTTCCAAGTTCAACTAAAATCGAATTGATCTCCCGTCTGGTGAATTGTGGAATTTCTCATATCGAAGCCGGAAGTTTTGTCAATCCACAACGCATACCCCAGTTAGCTGACTCAGATGCAGTTTTTGCTGGAATAGCAAAAGCTAAAAGTTTGACTTATTCTGCACTCGTCCCAAATGTTCAAGGCATGGAACGAGCAATCGCCAGCGGCGTAGATGAGATTGCGATTTTTGCCGCTGCTTCTGAGTCATTTTCTCAGAACAATATTAATTGCTCGATTGCCGAGAGTCTTAAACGGTTTGAACCAGTCATGGATCTTGCTCGACAGCTACAGATTCCTGTTCGTGGTTACCTTTCTTGTGTTCTAGGTTGCCCATTTGAAGGGGATGTAACTTCCGACCAGGTTTTAAAACTGGCCCATGAGCTGCTGCAGTTGGGCTGCTATGAGTTGTCGTTCGGTGATACCATTGGCGTCGGTACTCCGCTTAAAGCCAAAAGATTGGTAAGTGCAATGCTCGCAGGCGGTGTGCCCGTAGAATCAATAGCGCTGCATTTTCACAACACTTACGGCCAAGCCTTAGCAAATATTTATGCTTGTTTGGAGTTGGGAGTTAGTATTTTTGATAGTGCGGTCGCAGGCTTGGGCGGCTGTCCTTACGCAAAAATAGCCTCTGGGAATGTGGCTACTGAAGATCTGCTTTATATGTTGGATGGCATGCAGATCGAAACAGGGATTGATCTACCCAAACTGATTGAAACCAGCCACTGGATATCAACTATATTAGGCCGCTCACCCTCATCTTCTGTGGCGACCGCCCTCAGCAACAGTTGTTAATCCAATGTTTAGTGCCTCGGGAATAATAAATGTTCCGAGTCCCACAACATTGATATTGTATATGCGCCAATTTTTATTATGATTTCGAGTGATCCTTCCACCCGCCTTATCACCGAATACAATAAAATCAATCGAATAAACTGCCGCTTTACTAATACTTGGGCTAGTTGGTCGCAGGACTAAACCTATAGTCAGTGGATATTTAGTCCCGAGCAAAATTCATATAGAGCAGCGGCTGCTAAACATTGATCGGCTACGTTCAATTTAATCTAACCATAATGTGACCTCTTTCCGTTCGATACACACTCGATAGATCTAGACTGAAGAGTAACAATGTCATTATCTCGGGTGATTGATGTGAATAGCTCAATGACTAAAGGCGTGTTCCAATTTCTCAAAGAACTGTGTCCACCCTTCGAAATAATCGATTGTGGCGGTGATATGTGTCTGGTGGAAGCAATTAAATCCGCCAAAATAGCGCCCGAAGATGTCATCAAAGCGGTTCCCCTGGCCACAACTGCAGAAAACTCTGAATACCTGTTAGCAATCGTACCTTTTTATAGTTCCGTTGATCTGAAACTCATCTCACAATTATTTGGTAAGAAATATCATCTTGTCAGTAATAAAGAAGCCACAATGCTGTTTGATGATTGTGATGAGGGTTCCTACCCACCCTTTGCAGACATTTATCGCATGCAGTGTGTGGTGGACGAGCAGCTGTTCGATCGCAAGGACGTGATTTTTCAATCTGGCTCCAATCAATACCTTATTAAAATGGCAGCTGCCGATTTTAATAATATTATCAAGAAGGCAAACAGTGCCCCTATCGCGTCGGTCAATGCATTTAATGCCATTGACGAACTGAGTAACAGCAGTAAAGGCTCTACCATAAATGACATTCTATCCACTCAAACTTCAGCGTTCAAGAATGAAGTCTTCACGGCTGGAATGGTTACTGAGTTAACCGAGCTGGTTGACCCCAACAAGAAATTACCCCACTTACCACTGGTTGCGACTCAATTGATAAATTATTTGAGCGACCCTTTTGCGACGCCCAGTCGAATCATTCAATCAATCTCGAGTGATGCTCAACTTTCATCACAAGTTTTGCGCTACGCGCGCGCGACCTGTTTTACGCACTCAGAAAAAATTGATTGTCTTGATGAGGCTGTCAATAAAGCTTTAGGAATGGATTTGGTAAGCTGCATTGCACTTTCTATCGCGTCGAGTAAATCATTTCGTACACCGCGCAAGGGTCCAATTGGTTATATCGCTTTGTGGCGCCACGCCATGTATTCAGCAACGTTGATGCACGCACTGGCCCGCCGTATTCCGAATATTCAACTTCGACCCAGTACAGCCTACTTAGTTGGTTTTACCCATAAATATGGCATGTTTGCCCTTGGGCATATGTTCCAATTTAAATATCAGACACTGAATAAGTTAATAGAAACCCAAGCTAATCCCACCTTTAGCGGCTTACGAGATCGCTCAAAACAATTAGGACCTACCCTGTTGGCGCTCAATTCCGGACATGCAGCCCTAGGGGCATGGTTGATGGCAGAATGGCAGATGCCCGATGCGGTGATTACCGCGGTTGGCGAACATCTTACATCTGACTATAGCGGGGATTTTTGTGTCTATGTACATCTGGCACAATTGAGTGATTTGATTTTACAAAATCATGGCATTGCTTGTGGAATCAAAATGGAGAATGAGTTCGATAAATCTGCTCTGCTGCGCAAGCTCGGTATCGCGGAAGATATTGTCAAGGAAGTCACTAAGCAAGTATTTGCCGGCAACAGTGAAATTGAGTGTCTTGCTACCCGACTTGCTGCGTAATTCGAATTAAAAACCTTAACATCACAACTTGGCCAGCTGCGTATAGAATATGCTATTAGTTTTGTTCGTTTAAATAACAAACGTTCAACTAAAGTCTTTAAAATAACCGATGGTTTAATTCAGCCTTAAAACCAACTGATCCATTTATGTCATTAGGCTTTAAAAAACTTGGTGCAAGCCACTTAGACAAGATTAAGGATAATCGTTGCGACTAAATGATCAAAAAGTATTAATTTTTGTCTTAAATTTTCTCTTTCGATTCTTCTCACAATCAAACTTCATCCTTTGTCACACATTCAATGAGAACGCTCATGGTATCCATCGAATGACCTTGCTGCTAAGCTAAAATAATTGAGATATTTTTCTCCGTCGGCTGTATATATTGATGGGGGGAGCAGCTACACTCGCTGAAAAACAGGCTATAATCAAAAACTATCTGGCCAACTGAAACTAAAGCCAGCATATCGAGGTCAGAAGAGTGCCCTTAATCTGCTGGTACTATCACTCACTGCGAAAGTTAGTCCATGCGGGGGTTAGCGGCCACCCATCACTGACAATGTTTAATTTCTGGATCAATGAATGATGCATGTAAGTAAAGCTTGTATATTTTTTGTCTTAAAAACCCTACTTGGATTTATCCTCCTCATCACTTCTAGTCTATCGCTGGCGACGCAAGACGCAGCTGAACAGCCGCCAACGCCGCCGCATAACGCCGGCGATCATGAAATTCTTGAATTGAGTTTTTCTCAAGTTCAGTCCAAAACAGCTTGGGATATTACCCATAAGTTAGCTGCTTATCATTACAGTGACATCACTATTGATAACGAGCTGTCTTCTGAGTTTTTCGACAATTATATAAAACGCCTCGACCCGACAAAATTGTTTTTGTTGCAAAGCGATATTGACGATTTTGAAATTTACCGTTTTACGATGGACGACAATATCAAGAAGGGCGATCTCTCCGCAGGTTTGGTCATATTTAATCGATATCAGAAACGTGTTCAAGAACGCCTGCAACAGGTCATGGACAATATGCACAACGATCTGGCAAAAATGGACTTCAGTATCAAAGAGTCTATCGAGATTGACCGAGAACAATCTACGCGGCCCAAAAATCTCAAAGAAGCCGATATTTTGTGGGAGCAACGCATTAAAAGCGGCGCCCTTAGTTTGAAATTGGCAAAGAAGAATCTTACTGAGATCGAAGATCTACTGAAAAAGCGTTATGCCAATCAGCTAAGCCGAGTGAAACAAACCAACAATGAAGATGCCTTCGAAATTTTTATCAATTCGTTTACGCAACTTTATGATCCACACACCAGCTATTTATCGCCCCGCACTTCAGAAAATTTCAATATCAATATGAAACTCTCGCTCGAAGGCATAGGTGCGGTGTTGCAGCAAGAAGATGAATACACTCAGGTAGTGCGTTTAATCGCTGCTGGTCCCGCTGACAAACAGGGCGAATTGAAACCAGCTGACCGTATTACCGGTGTGGGCCAAGGTGAAGATGGCGAGATGGTTGATGTCGTTGGTTGGCGGCTTGATGAAGTGGTTGATCGCATACGTGGCAAAAAAGGCTCCTTGGTGCGTCTGGAGATAATTCCAGCGGGCGCAGAAGATGAAGCGCAGAAAAAAATTGTTAGAATCGAGCGCAATCGAGTAAAACTCGAAGAACAGTCCGCTAAAAAAGAGGTGATAAAATTTTCCCGTGACGGCAAAGAAGTAAAGATTGGCGTCATTAGCTTACCGACGTTTTACATCGATTTTGATGCGGTGCGACGCGGCGATCCAAACTACAAAAGCACTACCCGAGACGTTAAAAATCTTATCAGTGAACTTGTGACTGAGAAAGTCGACGGCGTCATCATTGACCTACGTGACAATGGTGGTGGTTCACTAGAAGAAGCAACCAGCTTAACTGAACTCTTTATCGACTCTGGACCCACTGTGCAGATCCGCAATTCAAATGGCCGCATTGCACGTCAGACGAAAGCCCCTGGCGACACATTTTATGCTGGCCCGCTCGCAGTGCTAATCAATCGAATGAGTGCTTCCGCCTCTGAGATTTTCGCCGGCGCAATTCAGGACTATCAGCGCGGCCTTATCATAGGCAGCCAGTCGTTTGGCAAAGGCACAGTGCAGCTGTTGACGCGACTTCGACAAGGCCAGTTAAAACTCACTCAGTCGAAGTTTTATCGCATCTCCGGTGACAGCACTCAACATAGAGGTGTTATCCCTGATGTTGAATTCCCATCGCTTTACGACAATTCATTGGTAGGCGAAAGCTCATTGGAACACGCTATGGCATGGGATCAAATTCTCCCCGCCCGACACAATACCTATGTAAATTTGCAAAAAGTTATTCCACATTTGCGCGATCAACATGTTAAGCGAATAAAAACTGATCCCGACTTCATTTATATGCAAGATCAGCTGTCGATGGCCACTGAATCACGCGATAAAAAAACCATTTCCCTGAGCGAAGAAGAACGACTGGCTGAGAAAAAACACTTTGATGACCAGGAGTTAACGATCCTCAATAAACGACGCGTCGCCAAAGGCTTAGCGGCCTACAAAACACTAAAAGAAAGTGAAGATGACAAAACAGAAAAGGAAAAATTAGAAGCCGCCGCCGCAAAAAAATC
>OBEQ011224330.1_pt1 | contig 20711 bp, 18 predicted proteins | sample 1670901 | NCBI WGS metagenome assembly OBEQ01 (sample SAMEA104232315, study PRJEB22302) | groundwater metagenome | biome: forest; feature: aquifer; material: groundwater | place: USA | collected 2011-08-07 | depth 5.4 m
AGACGGTAGACGGTAGACGGGGTGGACAAGAGGGCGCAACTATGTTGTATTAAAAGTTTTAGTCCAATCGTCGAGAGCTTGTTTGACTCCTGCTTCGATCTCTGGTTCAAGCGATCCAACGCGGCGCAGCGTCTTCAGAAGGTCTTCAAAGTTCGCATCCAGATGGGCATGGAATCCGTGCTCCCATGATTTGATCTTTTCGATCGGCACGACATCGAGATATCCTTTCGTTACGCCATACAAAACCAGTATCTGATGTTCCGTCGCCATTGGCGCATATTGATCTTGCTTCAAGATCTCCACGATCCGTCGGCCGCGTTCGATCTGCTTCCGCGTCGCATCATCGAGGTCGGTCGCAAACTGCGCGAACGCTTCCAGTTCTCGAAACTGCGCCAGCTCGAGACGGATCGGACCCGCAACTTTTTTCATCGCCTTCGTTTGCGCGGCAGATCCCACGCGCGATACGGAAAGCCCGACATTCAGCGCCGGTCGGATTCCCTTGTAAAAGAGATCGCCTTCGAGATAAATTTGTCCGTCCGTGATCGAGATGACGTTCGTCGGGATGTACGCGGAGATGTCACCTGCCTGCGTCTCGATGATCGGAAGCGCGGTCATCGATCCGCCGCCATGCTCCGCATCCACGCGACACGCGCGTTCGAGGAGGCGTGAGTGAAGATAAAAGACGTCTCCCGGATAGGCCTCACGGCCAGGGGGGCGCCGAAGAAGCAGCGAGACCTCGCGATAGGCCCATGCGTGTTTCGATAAATCGTCGTACACGATGAGAACGTCCTTGCCCTGATCCATAAAAAATTCGCCAACCGCCGCGCCGGCGTAGGGCGCGAGAAGCTGGAGCGACGCGGGGTCGGACGCGCCGGCGAGGACCACGACCGTATATTCCATCGCTCCATTCTCTTCGAGCGTTGACACGATCTTTGCGATTTTTGATTCTTTCGCGCCGATTGCGACGTAGATGCAAAGAACATCCTGTCCTTTTTGATTGAGAATTGTATCGATCGCGATCGCGGTTTTTCCAACCTGACGATCTCCAATGATGAGCTCGCGTTGGCCGCGGCCAATCGGGATCATCGCATCGATCGCTTTGATCCCTGTCATGAGCGGAACGCTGACAGGCGTGCGCGTCATGACGCCCGGAGCGACCTTTTCGATGGGACACTGGCGCGCGCCCGTGATTTTCCCTTTTCCATCCAGTGGTTCGCCGAGCGGATTCACGATGCGTCCGAGGATGGTGTCCGCGACCGGAATCGAGAGGATGTGTCCCGTCGCGCTCACGTGTTCGCCCGCGCGAACCATGTGCGCTTCTCCAAGAAGCATCGCGCCAACGCGATCATGTTCAAGATTCAGCGCAACACCCATGACCCCGCTCTCAAAAGAGAGAAGTTCCATGGACTTCGCGTTCGCAAGACCGGAGATCGACGCAATGCCATCGCCCACATCGCGGACGATTCCGCTCTCAACGGCTTCCGCCGACGCCTTAAATGCGCGGATTTCTTCGCGGAGACGTTCCGCGATGTCGGCAGCTGCTGTGACAGGTTTGGGCTTTGGTTCAGTCATACTCTTGCATTCTTCATTCTATATTCTAATCTGTGAATCCTTCCTTTCACGCTTGCATCGAAACGCCAACCGTTTGTTTCGAGGATCAGTCCTCCGAGAATCGATGCGTCCGTGCTCTCTTCCAGCGCAATCGTTCCATCCAGTCGTTTCGCAAGCGCCGTCGAAAGACTCGCGCGCTCCGGCGCACGCAACGTTACCGCGCTCGTCACGTTCACTTCATAATGCTTCGCGATTTCACGCGCGCACGTGATCGTTCGTTCAAGGTACGTGTCGAACGAGGAGAGAAGGCCTCGGCGCAAAAGCGCGGCGATCGCGCCGAGCGCCACCGGATGCATTTGCGCGTTTACTTCGCACGCTCGCGCGAAGTGTTTAAGATCGAGAATCACCTGTGCAACCGCACGCGCTTCCACCGCGACATCGATGGTCGCGGATGCGATGGCCTTGATTTCGCGAAAAAAATATTTCATGTTCGTCAAAGTTCTTTCATTGCCTCCGCGATGTGTGCGCGCTGCGCCTTCTCGTCCATCTTGCCCGCGACTTTCTGCGTCGCGAGCGCGACAAGTGATGCAATATCACCCTTCAGTGCGTCAAACGCGGCGCTCCGCTCGTTTTGGATCTGCTCCTTCGCCCCGTGCATGAGCTTCTCGATCTCCTCTTTCGTTCGCTCTAGTTTTTCGTCATGAAGCCGCTGCGTCTTCTGTTCTGCCGCAGCAAGGATCGCGGACGCGGAAGCGTTCGTCTCACGCCGCATGCGTTCACGGTCTGCCGCGGCTTCCGAGAGTTGGTGCTTTGCCGCTTTCGCGTTCTCGAGACCGTCCGTGATCTCTTTCGCGCGCGTGTCCATCATCGCTACGAGCGGACGGTACACCCAACGCCACATCACGATGAGGACAATCACAAAATTGACGAGCTGCGCCACAAACAACTTGCCATTCACTCCAAACGTGCCGAGAAGATCTTTTGAAGACGCGGGATCAAGCATAAGGGAAGTTGGTAGGCGGTAGGATAGTAGGCGGTAACGCTACAACCTACAACCTACTGCCTACAACCTATAACGTAAACACAACCACAAGCGAGTAAATCGCGATCGCTTCTGCGAAGGCAGCGCCGAGGAGCATAGGAACAAACAATTTATCCGATGCTTCGGGATTTCGGCCGATGGATTCCATGGCTTTCGTCACGATCATCCCAATGGCATACGCCGGCATAGCGCCTCCGATGGCCATGGTGACGCCCTTTGCCAAAAGTTTAGTGGATTCGGCATCCATATATTTAGGATGTTAAGAATGAATTGGCGCGCCCTGACGTGCGTCCGGGAGCCCCATCTCACTCTTCTGATGTTCTTTTTGCGCGCCGTGCGGTGCGGTCGTCATAAGAGAAAGGTAGACGAGCGTCAACATCGAAAACACCGTTGCCTGCACGACGCCCACAATGAGCTCAAGCGCCATAAACGGAAGCGGAACGATGAACGCGACGAGTGACGAAAGAACAGTGATGAGCACTTCGCCCGCAAAGATGTTACCGAAAAGCCGCAGTGATAGTGAAACCATTTTTGCGGCTTCGGAAAACAGTTCAATCAACCCAACGACGAATTCGATCGCCGCGGTTAAAATCGCAACGGGCTTGAGCGACCGCACGGCGTTCCAGATCGTCCCAAGCTGGATGAATTTATTCCAATGGACGAAAAACCCAAGTGTGAACATGCCGAGGAGATGCGAAGCCGCGACAGAAAGGACTGCAAGCGCGAGCGTGAGGTTCAAATCGCTCGCAGCGGGACGAAGGAGCGGCACAAGCTCTCTCTCGCCATGAATCATCTGCCACACGCCGATCGTACCTGTGCCGGGGAGAAGCCCCATCCAATTCGAAAGCAGGATGAAAAGAAAGAGCGTGCCAACGATCGGAAGAAAGCGTTTTGATTTTGCGCGATCGCCCGTGACCTGATCAAAATACCTGAACAAAAATTCCAGCAAGGCCTCAAACGCGTTTTGGAGTTTGCCGGGGATTTTCGTCACCGTGAATCGCATGAAAATTGCGAACACACAAAACCCGAGCGTGAGGATCGTTGAATTCAGATATGCGTTCGTGACCGAGAATGATCCGATGGAGAAAATATTCTCCGCGGCAATGGGAATGGACATGGAATCGAAAGTTATTTAGAGAACCTCTGAAAAACGATGAGATGCGAAGCGTTGGAGCGAGGAAACGACGCAGGCGTATGTTTAACTCTACCCCCTCGGTCCCCCTCCTCTTAAATTAAGAGGAGGGGGAAGGGGGAGGAGTTATAGTGAAACGCGAGCAGATCGCGTTTTTCAGAGGTTCTCTATTTTAATTCTTTGGCAAACCGCCTTGCTTTGCGGTAAACAAGAAATCCGGAGAGTGCAATCGCGAGGAGAAATCCTATGACAGTCATCCACGGACTTGTGCTCCATCGTTGATCCAGCGACCGTCCTCCCAAGGCAAAAAGCGTCGTTGGAAGCGCGATCGAGACGAACACGTCCGTTACAAATCCAACAGCCGCAAGTTGTGAGATTCGCTTCGGGATTTCTGATCCGGCCATACCCTGTACAACAACGAGTGAATTAAGTCCGGTTGTTATACCGGGCATAACAATGACGCGCGGATTGTACATGGAGGTGACAGAGACGTCAATAATCATCGTAAAAAATCCCTGAAATCAAAGGCCTACCTCTAAATTGAACAAAAAACTGCTATACAACTCCCCCTACCCACACCTCCATCTCTCTTGGGATCAAAAAATAAAAGCTCTCCGTATTCAGAACTCCCCTTGCCGCTTCTTGTTCATTGAGAGAGTTCATCAAAACCCCCTCTTCTGAAGAGGGGGTTGGGGGAGTTCTTGGTAGAAGGAAAAAATTTTCATTTCTGTTTTTCGAAAAAAGTTTTGCGAGGAGATTCTGACGGCGCCAGTTGTCGCGAGCGGCCAGCGATAACCTTAAGTTTCCTCGGGGCGATCCCCAGCTGAAATCGAAGTCCGTTCACGCAATGTTCATCGACGTGTAGATCGATGGGAGTGGGTGAGACGATCTCTCCCTGACGCATGAGGATCCGCGTCTCTTGCGCGACCCGTGCACGAAAACGGGATCTGTTCGTCGCGGGTCGTACGGTGATCTCCAGCGCTCCATCCTTTGCGTCTGCATAGAGATTCCGAACGGTAATGCTTCCTCCGCCTATTGGCGTGAGTGAAAATCGTCCGTCCACTGTGATGGACGCGCTCGTGTTTTTGATGCCCGCCTCGCCCAAAAAGAATCTCCCGTCGCACAATCCCACGTCAATCGTCTCGATGAGACGCGCCGCGAGCACATCGCATGCCGAAACGCCCAATGGGATGCCAAGCGGCTTCGCGATTCGTGACGGCCCGAGGATCGGGAGATAGCCGAGCACAACATTCATCGCCGGTAAAAACCACATGAGCGCGTCGAGCGTTCGATCGTTGCCAACGACGACGACGGTTGTGACGCCGTGCTTCACCATGCTCTCGATCGTCTCATTTGCGCTGCGAAACATCGCGAGCTTGATCGTCCGCCCCGTCACGCCGAGAGTCGTGAGCCGCGTTTCGATCGCCGCGACTTCACGCTCAAATCGGCGTTCGCTCAACGCCTCGTCATAGACGAACGCGTAGCTCAAAGGATCCATGAACCAAACGTTACGTCTCCGTCGAATCTGGCGTCATGGTCTCCGATATCTTTCCGCCGATGCGCACCTTCCCTTCCAGCGTCGCGCCCGCTTCGATCGCAGCCGTTTCGCATGAGACGTCTCCCAAGATGTTTGCCGTGGATTTAAGTTCAAGCCGCCTCTTCACCGTGAGCGTTCCTTCAATCGATCCTGCGACGACCGCATCGCCCGCCGTCACGTCCGCTTTCAGCTTTGCATCCGCGCCCACGGTGAGCCCGCCGGTCAAATCCACGCGGCCATGGACATCGCCGTCAATGATCACATCCCCCTGACTCGAAAAATCGCCTTGGAGCTTTACGCCTCGGGCGATGAGCGTCGCATTTCCCTGCCCGGAGAGGAGATCCGAGGAGGGTCCGCCTGTTTTTCTCTGAAACATGTCCGCATACCGTAGCGTGAAGGAAGAACGACCGTCAAGCGTTGAGAGTCCGTTGTGACCTACAGCGAGAGATCGTTCCATTGCATCGTATCGATCAAATATCCTCCATTCGATTGTTTCACAAATGTGATTGTGACACGTTTGCCAGACGTACGCGCAGATATTGATGCGGCGGTCGAATCAATTCGCTGAATGGCATCCACGGTCGCAATAAGCGTCGCATCGCCGTATGCTCCAGAAATGTTCGACGAGAGAGCGATGGTCGACAACGCATACGTTGACCCAGTCCGCGGATGTTGTCCTTGAAGAACGGCTCGCTCGGCGCGCAACGCGGCAATGCCATGCGCCGTGAAAAACGGTTCCGCATCCGCGTAGCCAAGAAAGCCGTCTAACGAGACGCCGGAACCCACGCGCGCGACGACGATACGTGAGCGGTTGGCGAGCGCACGAATGCTCGCATCCGTGTTCGAGAGCGGAGTGGGTGGAGATGCGACGATCTGCGCGGTCGGTTTTGGCACTTCGCCGGAAATTGCGGGTTGTGTCGGGCCAACGGGTGTGATCTCGCGCGGAAGCCGCGGCGGTTGCAACGCTTTTCGTTCTTCGAGGATTGGCGTCAAAAAAACGGTCACGCCGATCGCGCACAGCGCGATCCCGATGAAAAGAACCAGTCCGAGTTTCAGTCGTTTGTCCATAGGTGATTAGACGGCTTTGCCGCTGGTAAGCGATTGCTGGAATTCCTTTTTTGCCGCTTCGATTTTGATCAACTGGCCTGGGTCTGTTGTGACGATTTGGTCTTCCGTGTACGACGCGATGATCTGAATTGCCGCATGCTTCGCGCCCGCGAAAAAGATTCCTTCGCCGCGACCGGATTCGAGGAGAAGATATTTCTCGGACTGCGTGAGAAGGAAAACGCGCGCGATGAGATCAATCGCCGCGGGCGACTGCTTGAGAAGAATCTGCATCGAGGAATTCGTCACAATCGCCTGTCCGTACGGCGACGTCAAAAAGTCATTCACATCTTGCGTGATCGTCGTGATGCCAAGATAGTATTTGCGGCAACGCTTCACGAGCGCGAAGATGAATTTCGCCGAGTCCTCATGCTGCATGAGCCACCACGCCTCGTCGATCGCAAGCATCCGTTTCTTCCGTTCAGAGCGCACGACGTTCCAAATATAATTGATGATCGTGTAGATCGCCATGGGTCGGAGCTCATCCTCGAGGTCGCGCACGGAGAAGACGACAAGCTGGTTCGTCATCTTGACGGTCGTCGGAGAATTGAGGAGTCCCGCAAACGTCCCTTCCGTGTATTTCTTCAGCCGAAGCACGAGATCGCCCGTCCCTTCCATCCCTTCGAGAATGTCCTGCAAATCAGAGAGGATTGGCGGCTCGACGGTCGAAATGTCCACGCCGGACACGATATCTTTTTTCGCGTATGTTTCGAGCAGTGCGCGATCGAGAATCGAATCCTCCGCGACCGTGAGCTTGCCGAGCATGAGCCGAAGCAGTCCTTTCACGGTGATGACCGCGCTCCGAATAATATCTTCGACGGACACGGATTCTCCTGTCGGTCGCGGCAGGTCGAACGGATTGATCTTCGCGGACGACGAGAGGGAGACGTTAATGAACGTTCCGCCCACCGCGTCGGAAAGATGTTTGTATTCCATTTCCGGATCGATGACGATCACGTCCGTGCCGAGCATCATGGACCGGAGGATTTCGAGCTTGATCGCGTAGGACTTTCCCGCGCCGGATGTCGCAAAAATGACGGCGTTGGCGTTCGGGAGCGAGAACCGGTCGAAGATGATGAGCGAGTTGTTGTGCCTGTTGATGCCATAGAGAATCCCGCTGTCAGACGTCAGCTCCGCGGAGGTAAATGGAAACGACGAGGCGAGCGGCGACGTGCTCATATTGAAGGTGATCATAAGCTCGTCGTTCCCCACGGGCATCGTGGAATTGAATCCCTGCTCGGCCTGAAAATATGCGCGTCGCGTGTAGATGAGCATGGAGCCGAACGTGGATTCGACCGTGTTTGAGAGCCGCTCAAGCTCTTCGAGCGACGTGGAGTAGAACGAAACGTAAAACGCGAACTGGAAGAAATGCTCGATCCCCTGCGTGAGGTCGTCGCGAAGACCCTCAATGTCGCGAAGCGCGGTCTCCGAAATGGGATCGCGCGGCTTTCCCGACTCCGCGTCCGAAGTGATTTGCGCTTCCAGGATCCCGACCTTCTTTTTGAGTTGTTTCAGGACGACATCCGCCTTGATGGGATAGAAAAACATCGCAACATCCATCTGCGCGTTCAGATTAATAATGGGAGATGCCCAGCCGACCGTGACATAGCGCGGGTACGTGACGATAAACAACGTGCGACACCAGACATCGCCAAGACGCACAAAGGACGGTTCGACTTTCATGGAGCTCGGCGCGATGAGATCTTTGATTGACGCGACACCTTTGCGATAGATGCGCTCCTCCTCGAGGAGCACGGCGTCCATCGCTTGCTTTTTCAGTTGCTCTTCCTTTGTCGCGCCTTGTGTCAATCCAATTCCGCCGACCGTAAGCGCCGAGGCCTCGAACTTCTTCTCTTCTTGGATCTTGATGGCCATATGCTATCCTTCGATTTGAAGCTTGTTCACATCTACCATCCGCTGATTCTCGAACAATTCCGGGTTGTACACAACGTAGTACAGCTCGATGAGCGACTGCGTGTCGAGCATAACAGCGTTGAGCGACATGGACTGGAGTCCGCTTGTTATCGTGCCGACGCGGAGCATGAGCGATCCCTTATTCTTTTTGAATCGTTCATCCGAGATGTGCATCGCGCCTGCGGGGGAAAGAATGTCGCCGAGGCGCGCAAAAAAACTCTTTTGCCCGGCCGAGCTGCCCGCCGGATCAAACGGAACAATGACGAAAAATTTCTTCTGCATGATTTCCGCGAGTTCCACGAGCTGCCGCACATAATCGCGATAGTCCGCGATTTGTCGGCGCAACAATTCGTTCATTTGCGTTCGCTCGGATTCACCCAAGCGCCGGAGGTATGTATCGATGTTCATGCGTCGCGATTGAATGACAATCTGGATGGGAAAATCGATCCCATTCAAAAACTGCATGTACGCTTGAACGATCGCATTCTGTTCATCCACAGATTTGAGCGCAAAATTAACGCTCGAGACGAGAAGGACGGCGCGCAGTGTTCCATCTTTCATCACGACGACATCTTCCCGAATCTCCGAGATGTCCAAAAATCGCTGGGAGGGCACTCCGGGTTTTCCGCCAGCGAGCTTTTTGGATTGCATATCTATCAAAGATCTTCGTCCGGCGTATACACCCCTCCCGTATTCACGATGAGCGAGAGATCGCGAAGACGCCCGGAATCGGGACGCGGCTTGCCGGCCGATATCTTCGTGGGAGGCGCGACATTCGCGGACGCGACCCACACACGAAGCTCCGCGTCTGTCGGACGCTTATCCCATGTGCGAATCTGTGGCCGAAGAGAAGTTTGAAGAAAATTCACGAAAAATACATGAAATGGCTGGCCATTGATCTTCATGAACGCGAACGTTCCGGAAAAAACGGCGACGAGGAGCGCAGAGCCAACAAAATACGGGAACGCGAGAATCTTGAAGAGAATAAAAATTAGAAAGGTCGTGCTAAGCAGGATCAAAAATTGCCGGACCGTGATGGGCCCGAGAATCTGATCTTCTTTGTCGATGAATTGTGGGACAATGAATTTCTCTGGCATGCGATCAAAAGTGTAACTTACTATTCAAAGAAATAATAGCTGCGAGTTCGGATGGACTCGGAACATCCTCGCCCTTCGCGCGTTTTTCCTCTGCAAGCACGGCCATGGGCTTCCCTGCGCGGAACGATTCGGCAATCAGAACCATATACGATTGCTCGAGTCCGGATTGCTGCCACGCGTGAATCCCTTCCACGCGGCGCTCAAATGATTCCTGCCCCAGCGTGTTGATCTTTTCCAGTATTTTTTCCGCGGCCTTCTCCGGCTCTTTTGCGAGACGACGAAACTCGGACAGGGTCAACGCCGCGAGTTCCTGCACCGGCCCCATGAGTCGTGGCGCCGCGGCTTTCACGTCTTCCACACGCGGCTTTTGCGTGGCGGGAAGAGCGGCCAGTTCGGCCGTGGCCTTCGAAACCTTTACGGTGGAGACAGGGGCAGGAGTTCCAGAGGCGGCAGCATCGGGAAACGAAACAAAAGCGGCAGGCGCTGGCACCAATTCGCCATATTTTTCGGTTTCGACCCGCTTCTCTTTCACGTCCATCGGAGTCATCGTCGCTTTGAGACGGTCCGTAAGTTGCTTCTGTGCATCCGCGACCTGCGTGCGCGCGAGAATTTTTTCGCGATACCACTGCGCGTGCTCCTCGGCTTGTCGTTTTTTTCGCTCTTCGATCTTCCGCTTCTGTTCCTCCATCTGATCCGCGAGTTTGTTTTTTTCTTCTTCCCGGATCGGATCATGAAATGTTTTGTATCCTTTCTCGATGGTTCCGCCGAGTTGTGCGGCTGCCTCTTTCGACATTCCGAGACCTCCCACTTTCGTGTCGCGTTCGAGAAGCTGACGCAGTTCAACCTCGTTCCGCACGTCCCGCAGACGGGACGAGATACTATGCCGAAGACGGTTTGCGAGGTATTCGTCCGCGGGCTTCTCTACGATCGTGCCCCAGATTGCCTCGACCGCCTGGTCAAGCACCGTCGCGGGCCCCCGCGGCGCTGCGGCCATCTTGGATTTGATCGCGTCAATTTCCGCCTCCTCGGGCGTCGTTCCGACGCTTCGCGTTTCGCTCTTCGCGTTTCGCTCTTCGCTCTTCGTGCTTCGCGCTTGTTCCGCCAGCCAATCCGCATATTCCTCTTCTGGCATGACGCGAACGGATCCGATGAGCGCATTCATTGCGGCGATCGTCTTGTCCGCGGTTACGGGATCAAGTCCGATGCCGCCGAAATCCGATTGCCGCGTGAGCACTTCTTTGACTTGCGCGTCGATGCGAATTCCTTTCACCTTTGTCATCACGAGATCGCGAAGTCGTTCGCGAAGCTGCCCGCCCATGAGCGAGAAGCCAACCGTGTTTGCGATCTCCGACGCGGCGCCACCGTAGGTCAGTGGCTTCAGATGCACGCGGAAACTTGGCCAGCCCGCGATGCTGATGTTGTTTTCAGCGAGGAGATTCGTGAGTTCGTCGCCGAAGAGCTCGCGGAGCGGCCATGCCTCGAGTTTGAGAAAATCAGCGAGAAATGCGAGCCACTTGTCTTCCGTTATGGGATTTGGTACGATAATAGTTTTAATATCCGCGACCGCTTGCGGAAGCGAAACATCATTAAAGATCGCATCCATGATTTTGTCGCCAATCATTTCAAACGCTTCATTTTTCAATATATATTTCTTTTGCAATTCAATATCTGCTGCTCCAGAGGCCTCCGAAAACAGAAACAACTGTATGCTGCGCGGCAAATCGGAAAGGCGAGAATATTTTTTTCGTTCCGTATCCATGGTACGTTTTGCCTAATCAATATCTCTCAAGTTCTACCCTGCTCTTTTTCTGCAGCGATTTGAGCCCAGTCAAGTTGATTGTCCAATGCAGTCGCTTCTTTTTTTAACTCCGTGAGCTTTTCTTCTAATGCATCATGGCGTCGCTTTTTTTCATCCGTTGATAAACGCGTATTCCGTTCGATCTCGTTCTGCTCTCTACGGTGAATGACGTTCTTGTCACCGACTCGAGATCGCATGTCTCTCATCTCATCTACTGACGCATCCTTTTTCACTTCCGTCTTTTTGTTCAGGATCACTTCCGCCGCCTTTTCTTTGATCTTTCTTAAGTTGTCCGCACGCTGCCTCACGGCGTCAATTTCCGTCGTGAGCTTCTGAAAATCTGCCTCGCTGTATGTTCCTTGGCTTTGTAAAGTAGCTCTCTTGTTTGAGAGTTCATCTATTTTCATTTGATCTGCATACTCTTTTGCCTGAGCAAACCCATGAACTTCACTCAATGATCCTGCTTGCTTACCTACTTTTTCGTAGTTAATTTTTTCTGCATCCGTTGAAAGAATGGCTCCAATATAATTGGCATGCTTCTCCAAAGCTGGCTTATCTTTCTCGGGTGTCGCTGGACGAACAAACACAGACATAAGTTCCTGTTGATTTTCTTTGATCATTCGAGACCGAATGCGTCCGGGCGTGACTTTCGGGGCGGGAAAATCCAAGTCCGGTACGATCATTGGCGCCGGCGCTTCTTTCGCTGCCGTTTCCGCTTCCGTGATATCTGAATCCGTAATCGGGATTTCGACAGCGGCCATTTCCGAAACAACAGCAGCCATTTCAGGCGTCACAGCCGCTGCAGCAGCGGCTGCACCGATCGCGACTGCGGCGCCACCGGCGCCCGTCTGAAGCGCTGAATACCCTCCCGCCGGATTCGAGACGAGATGATAACGCTCACTTGCCGCCATCTCCGCCGCTCCCTCGACCCCGCTCAATGCTGCAAGTTGCGTCTTCAATGCTGCCGCGCCTTCAGGCGTGCTCCAATGTTGAAGTTGGGCATCCATGAGATCTGCCCGTTGCTTCGATTTGGCGATTCCCCTGTTCCCCTTCCAATTATCGGAGTTTTTGATCTCGGCCATGGATAAGAGCTTGCCATCTTTCACAAATCCTGCCGCAAGGGCGACGGCTGCGGCCGTTGCCGAATCGCCAATAGCCGGCGTTTTTAATGTTCGAAGGACTTCCGGTAAGTCCTTACTCCCAATGTTCCGATTGATCTCCGTATAATCGCTGTTGAGCGAGGGATCTTTTTCCAGTTCTTCCTCGAGCTTGCCCATCCACTCCGTGTCTCCCCGCCCTTTCGCCATCTTCATCGCAGAATCGTACTCCTTTGCGGTCTCGCGCCGGGCCATCGCATCCGCATAGCTCTTCGCGGATTTTTTCTCCGCCCCAGTAGCTTTGGATGGATCAATGCCATTCTTCTTATAGAAGTCATTCTCGAGCCGATCCTTCTTCATCGTCATGCCTGGGCGCGACATCCCGAGCGTGAGAATCTGCTTTTCAAGCACCTGCGCCTTTTCCGCATCTCCGAACACGACACCGGACTCTCGACCCTTCATGCCTTGGAGATATTCCATCTTCTGCGCGGGCGTGAGGTGCTTCGTCTCTTTTTCAACTCCCGCCGCGTATTCGGCTCGACGCGTCGCAGAAATGCCCGTGAGGCGAGCGCCGGCACGTTGAAGAACGCCGCCGATGATCGGCACGCGACCTGCGGTAAGACCAAATTTTCCGAGACGTTCCGTAACCCCGAGCTTCCGCTCGACGAGTCGCGCTCCCCCGGCCCCCACGGCAACGGTCGCGCGAACGGCTCCGCGCGCCGTCTTCTTCGCCGCGTATCGCGTGAGGCCAAGCGCGGCGCCACTCACGGCGCGGGCTGCGCCAAGCGCCTGCGGCGCGACTTTGTTTGTGATGGACTGGGCGGTCGAAAGACCCGTGAGCAAGAGCACGATCGCGACAAGAAAGGAAAACATCTCTTCGGGCTTGCCGGCCTCTGAAATGCCGACGCCCTCGTACGCCTTCGAGATATCTCCGGTCAGAGCCCCTTCTTCCTGCGATGATTGCGACTGCCAAATGTTGAGTGCTTCGGGCTGTCCTTGCGCGGTGGCAAGCGCGAGCCAAAGCAAAAGCGCCACACCGGGCCCGCCGGTGAGCAGCGCCGAGAGCTTGCCCCAATAATCGTCCGTGAACGCCGAGAGCGATTTTTTCATTTTATCCGGCAGGGCAAGGGCAAAAAACGCGATCGGCGACAGAATGAGAAGAACCCAGAGCCCAACGATGCGCACGAGGAGATAGATCACCATGACCGCGATGGTGGACGCGGCAATCAGCAGCATCACAAGTCCGAGCAGGGAGGCGATCATGAGGTTGCTCAAATCTTGCGTTGGCACGCCGATTTTCGCCTGTTTCTCAATCAATTCTTTATTGAGCTGAGTGATCTTCGAAACCTTGAGCGCATTGATGAAGTTCCCGCCAGCCGCGGCTTGAAATCCGTTCACAAACGTGAGCATGACGACTTGCGAAAAATCGATCAGGATTCCGATCAGTGTTTTTGAAAAATTGATCAGCACGGCCATGAGGAGCAGCTTTGGCAGGACTCCTTTGTAATGGAGTGGCTGGTATCCGATGATCGTGGAGAAGGCGACGACGAGCAGCACGATGATGAAAAACATGTTCACAACGTCGCGAACGAGAACCCACCCGGTTTCCACGGGATACGCGCGGACAAAACTATTGTACTTTGCGGCACTCACGAGCGCGGATACAAGAAACAGCACGAGATCGCCGACCATGCGAATAAGCCACTGAATGAGAAGAACAAGATTCCAGAGAATATAATCAACCGTGCCCTTCAAATCTTGTGCGTGCGTGACGTGAATGAGCAACAGGCAGCCAACGATGACGATGAAGGACGCCCAAAACATGCGTGCTTTCTGTTCACGGATCCAAAAGAACGTGCCACGCATAGGATAGAGAGAGTATAGCATATCCGCGTGTGTGCGGTTTGTAGGGTCGCCCCTATCGGACATTGACAGAATCTGCTACCATCGCTTCTGTGAAAAAGGAACGACTAAAAATTAATTTTCTCGTGACCGACGCGGAGCGAAATGCTCGCAGGGGCACGGCACTCGTGACCGGTGTGTTTACACTCATCGTCGGTCTTCTTGCCACGCTCGGCGCGGGCGCATCCTACCGCGCAGCGACGCGCGGCGTCAGCGTCTGGAGCGACGTTGGCGGGATTTTCTCGTTGACGGATTTGCGGAAGCTTGTATGGAGCAAGGACGGATCCGCCGGAGACATCCTCAACACGCCGGACGGACGGCTGAACATTCTCATCCTCGGGATCGGCGGCGAAAGCCATGAAGGGCCGGAGCTCACAGACACGATTTTGCTCGCATCCTACGACCGCACGCGCGCGCAGCTCGGACTGATTTCGATTCCACGCGATCTCGCGTATCCGTTGGGCGACGGGCGGTTTGAAAAAATCAATAGCGTGAATGCCTACGCGGAACTCGCGTCGCCCGGGCAAGGCGCGAGAGAAACGGCCGCGCGATTCTCAAAACTCTTCGAGACGCGAATCGACCGCGTCGTCAAAATCGATTTCAAGGGATTCACGCAATTCGTCAACGCGCTTGGCGGCATCGACGTGGACGTGGAAAAAACCTTTACCGATTTCCAGTTTCCCACGGCAGATGTCGGACCGAATCCGAACCTGTGGACACGGGTGACGTTCACAAAAGGGATCGAACACATGGATGGCGCACGGGCATTAACCTACGCACGCTCGCGGCATGCGTCCGGCGGAGAAGGGTCGGACTTTGCGCGGAGTCGGCGTCAGCAACGGATCGTGAAAGCCGTACGCGAACGGTTGCTTTCCGTCGGGACGCTCGCGAATCCGAAACGGATTTCGGATCTCTGGTCCGCGATTTCGAGCCGCGTCCAAACGAATTTTACCACATGGGAACTCGTAAAGATTTTGCCCGACGCGCAGGCGTTCACGCGGATCGCGATCATGTCACAGGTTCTGACGGACGATCCGGATGGAGAACTCATCGCGGAGACGGGTGAAGGCGGCTTCCTGCTCTTTCCGAAAAAATCGGACTGGTCTGATATCCGCACGATCATCGCGAATCCGTTCGAATCGAAAAAACAACTCGTCGCGGAACAGCGCGCAAAGGGCGTGACGCTGGAGGTGAAAAATGGAACACGGCAGACGGGCTACGCGTCGCACATCGCGGAAACGCTTATCCGGAATGGCTACGACGTGCTCGCAACCGGCAACGCGCGTCTTCGCACCTACGAACGCACGGTGATTTATGATCTCACGAACGGCACAAAACTCGACGAGCTCGTCAAGCTCAAAAAAATGTTGAACGCGAACGTCGCGTCCGTGCCGCCCTCGAAGGCGATCCTTCTGCCAGATGGGTCGTCGGAGAACCTCCACGCAACCTCCGCCCAGTTCCTCGTGATCCTTGGCAACTCGAGCGTGTCGCGTGTTGATGCCTATGCCGTCACACCGACTCCATAAATTGCCGATCGTGGCGATTGTCGGCCGCGCGAACGTCGGAAAGTCCACGCTCTGGAATCGGCTGACAGAAGGCGGGCACGCCCTCGTTTCGGATGTTCCGCACACGACGCGAGACAGAAACTACGCGCCCGTCATCTGGCGCGGCACGAAGATTGAAGCCGTGGACACGGGCGGGCTCGACGCGGAACAAGGGAGTGAAATCGGCCGCGGAATCCTCCGACACGCTGAGATCGCGATTCGCGAAGCGGATCTCGTTCTCTTTCTTGTGGACGCGAAAAACGGCGTCATGCCGCGCGATGCGGATCTTGTGCGCCGCGCGCGACGGATCAATCCGCGCATCCTTCTCGTCGCGAATAAAACGGACAACCCGCGGAACCTTGGCGCCGCGCTTTCGAAAGAGATGTGGTCGCTCGGTCTGGGAGAACCCATCCCCTGCTCGGCGGCGACGGGACGCGGCATCGGCGATCTGCTCGATCGCGTCTTTCACGAATTGATCAAGCGCGGCAACCTTCCGCAACCCATCACCGAGCTCGCGGGACTCCGGCTCGTCATTATGGGCCGACCGAACGTCGGAAAATCGTCCATCGTGAATTCCATTTTGGGCGAGGAACGTGTGATCGTCTCCGCCGTCGCGCACACGACGCGCGAACCCATGGATACGCTTCTTGAGTGGAACGGCGAACCCGTAACGCTGGTGGACACGGCCGGAATGCGAAAACGCGCGCGCGTCGAATCGGGTCTTGAAGATGAAGGGATTGAACGCAATCGCCAAGCGCTCGGCCGCGCGGATGTCGCATTTCTCGTGCTCGATGCCGTGGAGGACCCGAAACGACAGGACAAACATCTTGCGGGGCTCTTGAAGGATGAAACAAAAGGACTCGCGATCATCCTGAATAAATGGGACCTCGTCGACGACAAAACGACACGGACCGGACAAGAAGTTGAGGCGAGAATTCGTGGCTCCTTTCCATTCCTCTGGTGGGCGCCGGTTGTCTTCGTCTCCGCGAAGACCAATTTGCGCACGGAAAAGCTCCTTGACCTCGCGATGCGGATCCGCGAGGAACGGAGACGCACGATCACCTACAACGCGCTACAAAAATTCTTGAAGATGATGATCGCAAAAAACCCCCCACTTGCCGAGGCGGGGACCATGTCGCCGTATATTCATGACGTCGCGCAGATTGGGATCGAGCCGCCGAGATTTCTCATCACCGTGCGCGGACACAAAGCCACGCTTCACAAAAACTGGTTGCGCTATTTCGAAAATCGACTGCGCGAAAAATTCGGTTTTTCAGGGACGCCGATCGTTCTCAAAGCGCAGAACGTCGATATCCGCTATGCCGATCTTCCGGATGACAAAAAGAAGCGAGTCAATCGAAGAAAACGACCGATTGGCAGGAGGGTCGGGAGATATTAGACCTCCCCCAACCCCCTCCTTCGCAAGGAGGGGGTTTTGAAATATGTCCCCCCTAGCGAAGGGGGACGACAGGGGGTATTCTTCTCGCATGAAATTGATTGTTGGTTTGGGCAATCCTGGCAAAAAATACGCCCATACCCGCCACAATGCGGGATATTTGGCGCTCGACGCGTTCGCGAAAAAACTCGACCTTTCATGGTCCGCAGATGCGAAACGCATGGCGCAAAGCACGAAAGGCGCAATTGACAGAACGTCCATTTTTCTCGCAAAACCCGAAACGTTCATGAATCTGTCCGGTGATTCTGTGGCCGCGATTGTTTCCCTTTACAAGGTGAAGCCAAAAGACATCCTGATCGTTCACGATGACATGGACGTTCTGCCGGAAACAATGACCTTTAAATTCGGCGGCGGACACGCGGGGCATAAGGGTCTCGCGTCTGTCATCGAACGATTGGGAATGAAAGATTTTGCGCGTCTCCGCGTTGGGATCGGACACCCTCGTCCCGAGCGAGCTCAGCGAATCGGGGGATCCGCAGAACAATCCACGGAGAACTGGGTGCTCGGAAAAATCACCAAAGAGACGATGATGGCCGTGGCGCGCGCACCGGAAGCGATTGCAGATTGGACGATACACGGGCTTGCGGAAGCCATGAATCGGTGGAATTAAAAACTCATCTTGACATCAACTCCCCCCTGCCCCCCTCCCCGTCTGCCTACGCCTTTCGGGATTAGCGAGCATTTTACGAAGAGAAGAACGTATATCAAAACCCCCCTCTTGCGAAGAGGGGGTTGGGGGAATTCTACATACAAAAAAGAATGCAACTCCCCCTTCCCCCTCTTGCGAAGAGGGGGTGTCGAAAGTTCCTCTTGACAATCACGCAGAGATACGGCAGCGATAGAAGAGGATGTTCAATCCACTACACTCCAAAGGCACGAGAAAAACGTTACGCAGAGATTCAACAATAGCTGAAGATGTTTTTTGGCAACACGTGCGAGGACATCGTTTTTATGGATTGAAATTTTATCGTCAGTTCGGTATCAATACGTATATTGTTGATTTTTGCTGTCCGTCGAAATCTATTGTGATCGAGCTGGATGGCGGGCATCACCGGAAGAAGTTTCAAAAAACCGAAGACGAAAAACGCGACGCATGTTTAAAGGAATGCGGATTCCAAATATTTCGCTTTTGGAATCGAGAAGTGATACGACATATTGATGTCGTTCTCGAGAGGGTAAGAAAAGCGATGCAAGAATGAAACGATCCCCCTCTTTGAAAGAGGGGGTTGGGGGAGTTCTATAAACGAAGAAGAACAATTTAGAAGCAGACAATTTGCCCTCTAACCTTTACTCAGTTTTTGAGCGTCTTGTATGACTTCCTTCAATTCATCCATCGTCTTGCGAAATATCTCGAATTTTTTTTCGTATGCACCCATTCTTTCCTCACGCTCCTCCGGACGAAGGGTACGCAATGATTTCTCATCGACCGCTGGCCCAACCTTTCCCCTATCTGCCTTCATGTGTTCAACGGTACGCGTCAACTCCAATGCCAATTTTTCTAACTCCGTGGCTGGAATTTTTTCTTTCATGGTCACAAATCTCTGAATGCGCGCCGCGGTATCCGGAGATACCTGCTGCATTGATCCTTCATTTACTTGACCCTCCACGGCGCTCAACATCATCTCAACTTCTTTCGCATGAGCATCATAGCTCTTTTCGGCATTCTCCCAACCCTTTTCTTCATATCGCACAGTATCCGGCCCTTTGTTAGTCCCAAGCCATAGCATTTGATCGCGATATTTTTCCAGTTGGACCTTGGCGGCGACATCGCCGCGCTTCAAATCACCGCTCATGATCAAAGCGCGCGTATCTTCAAGAAGTTTGGCGCTTTCTGCGGTTGTACGAGCGATGGCTTGCTCGCGATCTTTTACAGACGGCTTATGATCCGGAGTTCCTGGCTCATCGCTTCCGACAACCTTTTTCATTGCCCACTTGTCGCGAGCGACGAAATCCCCTCTCACCGCATTCAAAGTGAGCTCGACTGCTTGGGCTTCCGGTGACCTTTTCTCTTCAAATTGAGGCATATTTGTCAGCATTTCTTATATGTTATTGGTTACATGATATTCGGTCGGCTAAAAAAAACAAGGGATCGCGACTCTTGACGTATTTCGCAGAATAGGGCAGCGGTGAAGAGTGGGACAAAAAAATTTCCAGAAATGGCATTCAAAAAAGAGCCAAATTCAGAAAGAAAATCAGGCAATTGCTTGCCTGATTGCTATTACCCCTTTCGGGGAGGGCCGAAACCGTATGTATATGCATACTAACATAGAACAAAATTGTGTCAATCCGGGTTATCCTCTATTGACAATTTCAGAGCGATAGGGCAGCGGTAGAAGGAGAGGCCTCTCGTTTGAAAAATAAACGAACCCTCCAATACTGCCTGCGCGCGATCGTGAGTCGGGGTACTTGATTTCTCTCGAGACAACCGCCCGCAAGCAGGATTAGGGGGACAAGTTTGTGGTTCGACCGTGCTCACCATCCTGAACTGAAATCATGTCTTATCAGATTACCCAAACAAATGTCAATGGGCGGGACCCGTCCCGCCTTGGGTGGCTTCTTCTCGCATCCTATGAAGGATTCGGAAGTCGCACCTTGCATAAGCTCAATCAATTCTTCGCAGGAAACGGAGAAGCGGCGGCGTGCGTCACCGCGGAAACACTTCGTGGATTCGGGTGCCGGTCACAGGCAATCCGCGACTTTCTCCGATTTCGGGAGAAAACGCGATCGGAAGATCTGTGCGACCGGATTGACGGCGAGCGCATCGCTCTTCTCCTTTTCGGTGATGAGAACTATCCCCCGCTCCTCCGCCAAATCGCGGATCCGCCCCTCGCGCTCTTCGTGAAAGGACGGAGCGATTTCCGCGACCTTGATGGCGTCGCGATTGTCGGAACGCGGAAACACACGCCGTATGGAAAAACCGTCGCATCATGGCTCGGTCGCGACCTCGCGTCTGTCGGGTTTTGGATCGTGTCTGGCCTGGCGGGAGGCATCGACACGATCGCACATGAAGCGGCGTTAGAAGTCGGCGGGATGACGGTGGCCGTGCTCGGCGGCGGCGTGGACGAAGCATCGCTGTATCCCCGCGCGAACCTCGCGCTCGCGCGGAGAATCGAGAAGAATGGCGGAGCGATTTTGTCGGAAATCGCTCCGGGCATTCTCCCGATGCCGTTTTCGTTCCCGCTTCGCAACCGAATCATCTCTGGTCTTTGCCGCGCAACGATTGTCGTGGAAGCCGCAAATGGGTCCGGGTCGCTCATCACCGCGCATCAGGCGCTTGAACAGAATCGGGATGTTTTCGCCGTGCCGGGGCCGATCACGCACGCGCAGTCGCAGGGGACGAACCGTCTCCTCTCCATGGGCGCCATTCCTTGCACCGGCTCCGAGGTCGTCATCGGAATGCTCCGGGACGGAGTCGAACCGGCCATTCCACGCACGCATGACGTCACGGACGCGGAACGAGCGCTTCTGAATCTCCTCACCGCGCCGCTTCACGCGGACGACATCGCACGGCAATTGGGCGAGCCGGTCGCTGACATC
>OBEQ012401914.1_pt1 | contig 20706 bp, 21 predicted proteins | sample 1670901 | NCBI WGS metagenome assembly OBEQ01 (sample SAMEA104232315, study PRJEB22302) | groundwater metagenome | biome: forest; feature: aquifer; material: groundwater | place: USA | collected 2011-08-07 | depth 5.4 m
GCCGCGCCAGTTGCCGATGACGGTCGATCACGCAATGGATGCGGTTGCGGATCATCGTGCGCACGCGGGCCAGCCAGAGGCGTTGGCGCACGACGTTTTTGCGCTGGCGCACGTCGCGGGACGGCACATGGACGCGCGCCACGAAGTCGCCGCGCAGGAGTGTGGCGAGGGCTTTGGCGTCGATGCGGTCGTTCTTGATCTGCGCGTCCGCGATGATGCGGTTCTTCGCCGGGTGCGAGAGCACGACCTTGGCCACCCCGGTGGTCTCCTCCAGCAGATCGTAGAGCACGCCCCAGTTCCAACAGGCTTCGATGACGACCTCGCTGGGCTCACCGAGTTTTTTGAAGTAGGCGGCAAAGGCCGCTGGGGCGTTGTAGTCGATCTTCGCTTCGTGGAGCTTGCGCCCCTGCGCGTCGAGCGTGCACGCCACCGAGTAACGTTTGTGATAATCGATTCCGGTATAGTTCATAGCGCTCGCCAGTATACCACCGCGCCACTCGCGCAGGGGCTATTCCGACTTGGCGCTCATGTTACCTGACCCTTTTTTGGTGGCAAAGTCGGATCAATCAGTTGGGAGCTGAGAGTGTGTAGCTGAGAGGCAAATGACCACTGACTATAGGACTACTGACGTCTGGTCTTGGTCTCCTCAAAGGCAGGGTCAGACGGTCATGGGCTTGAGCCCCAGAACTGCCGCAGCGGTTTTTTGATGAGTATCGTACGTATAGACCTCGGTGAAGTTGTGTTGCAGGGCCGTTACAAGATGAAGGCAATCAGAAGACCGCAGAAAAACGGTGTCGGGCAAAACGGTGAAAGTATGCGCAGCTGCATCGGTGATGGATTTGTCGAGGGGGAGCCACGTCCAGAAACCACCGATATCATCGTGCCCGAATTGCTGGAGAACCGCCATGAATTCAGCGCGCGTCCACTTGGCTTCGCGTAATCGGCGATGGAAAACCGCCATTAATTCAGTTCGTGCCAACTCGGATAAACACACGGCTCGCTCGGCCTCGAAGCGCTTGCGTACTGCCTTGGACTCAGGCTCCGGCACGTAAAATTTAGCTACGGCCGATGTATCGCAGAAAATCATCGGTCACCGCGTACCGCAGCCAAGTCTTCAAGCACATCCTGGCTTGGTTTCTTTTTCAGCAGAGAGACATAGCCCGGCAAGAGGGTGCGCAAACGACGGCGCGGCTGCAGGATTGACGGGCTGGCCAAAACTGCCACCGGTCGGCCACGATCAGTGATCAGGATGGGAACACGAGCCGCCCCTGCTCGCCTGACATGAACACCGGTATGCGCGTGGAGTTGCTTGAGGGTGAGGGTGGAAGGCATGGTGTAACAGAGTAACCAAACAGGATGAAGGTCAAGGACAACCAGACCACTCACCCTATGCCGGTAGATCACGATCAAGCCAGTCTGCCGCCCACGGAAAATACCGCGAACGGCTGTGCGTAGTGGGCCCATAGCAGGGGTGGCCCATAGCAGGGGTCAGGTTTTTCTGCTGAAAAAGTATTGGGCGCTGGGCGGTGAATAAAAACAGGGCGGGCCTGAACTCGGCGCACGAAACATGATTTTTGCCTCGTGTATTTCCAAAACGGGGAACACGCGCAGTTTTGATTGAATTTTCTATCGACGCGCCGGTTTTTCGTCTGGGTTTTCGCCCGAGCGCGGCCTTTAGCTCGTCGCGACCGCAAACGTTGTGGTGCAAGCAAGGCTCTGCTGGGCTCCCAGACGAGGGGCCCGAAAATGGGTCAGGCTTAGATATTTGCGGTCTTGGTTCATCGAGCTGATTGCTTCTGCCAAGCGCTGACCAACCGGCTGACTTGGTACAGGCCGCCCATGTGGAGCGCATCGGCCAGCCAGCGATTGGTCGCGGTCGTGCGAGCCTTGAGTGTCGCGGCCAGCTCCACCTTCCACTCCGCCGACTTCGGCCCCACAGCCAGCTCGCTCTCCGCGCGTCGGTGCTTCCGCAACAGGGCCAGCAACTCATCCCGCCAGAGTTCCTCCCTCGTCGCCCTCATCTCGGCGGCCATGCGCTTTCCCTGTCCGATCACCGCCCCGTGCTCATGGTGCATCTCCTTGGCGAAGTCCCGGGTGCCGATGATCCAGCCCTTCGACATCGTCGCAAACTTCTGCTCCTGCTGTGCCGGCTCGTCTTCCGCCAACCAAGCGAGGTAGTCGAGGTACTTGCGGCGGCCGGCCGGCGTGTCGGCCAATCCACCGGCATGGTGCAAGGCAGGCAGGGGATAATACCAGGTGGGACGCTTCTTCGGATGCATCAACCAAGGCATGCTCGACCATGGGTATTCAGGTAAGGCGGAGACCGGTCGCACTTTGGCCCGGACCGGATTGAGATGGAGGTAATGGCAGAGCGGGCCCAAGCCGCCGTCCGGATCGACCAGCAGGCTCTTGTACCGGCCTTGGAAAAGATGCCCGCGTTCGTTCCGGAACCGGTTGAAGCGGACCGCAAAGGTCCCCTGCAACCACCGCATCCCTTCGCCCAAGTTCGCTCGCGGCGTGGAGAGCGCCAGGTGATAGTGGTTCGACATCAGGCACCACGCGTGCACCTCCCAGCCGGTCTTTGCACAGGCCTCCTCCAGGCATTGCAGGAAGGCCGCCTTCGCCTTCTCCGAGCGGAACAGGTTCAGCCGGTAGTTCCCCCGGTTCAATACGTGGTACACGCCCGCCTCCGACTCCAGCCGCAACGGCCTTGCCATGCCCGCCCACCATCACGGGACTCCGTCCCTTATCAATCTCTAATATCTAAGCCTGACCCCATTTTTCGGGCTTGACCCCATTTTTCGGGCTCATTTTTCGGCTCCTCGGTTATTGGGGGCGGCGATAGCCGCGGTTATCAGCTATCGGTTATCGGGGTCGGGACTAATAACGGATAACGGGTAACTGAGTCTTTTCGCACGCTCTGCGTGGGAGGGCTGACGGCGGGCCGCGTATAGCTTCGCACGCGGCGGATGGCGGCAGCGGTTAACCTGTAGCCTTTAACTGATAACAGCAGCGCCCGGCGCTGTGGGCCGGAGGTGCGAAAGGTGGGGGTGTCGCGTAAAGCTGCGCACGCGACTGGTGTGGACTTTTAAGCATGAATGCCTACTAAGTGGTGCCATGAAGGTTACACTGGACATACCGGATGAAACGTTTGCCAGCCTGCGTCGCTCGCCGGATGAGTTTGGAGCGGAGATGCGTCTGGCAGCGGCGGTGAAATGGTTTGAACTGGGCAGAATATCGCAGGCCAAGGCGGCTGAAGTGGCGGCGCTCTCCCGGGCGGAATTTATCGCGGCCTTGCAGGGCTTTGGCGTCTCGCCGGTCCAATTGAGGCCAGGGGAACTGGCTGCTGAGCTGCGGGCATGAGCGCATGGGTCGTCAACGCCTCCCCTCTGATCCTGCTGGGCAAGATTAATCAACTGCATCTGCTGGCGAAGCTGGCGGAGCGGGTGGTGATACCGCACGAAGTAACGTTAGAGATCAAAGCCGGCCCGGCGGATGATGCGGCCCGGCGTTGGATCGAAGCGGAAGGTCAGCCATTCTTGGCCAGCCCCTCGCCATTTGATTTGAGGGTGGTGGCCTGGGATTTGGGTAACGGCGAGACTGCGGTAATAAGTCGGGCTTTGAGCGAATCTGATGCCGTATGCCTGCTTGATGACCGTGCCGCCCGCGATTGCGCCCAATTGTTCGGGGCTAAGGTCAAGGGAACGGTGGGCGTGCTGTTGCTCGCAAAGAAATCCGGTTTAATCCCAGCGGTTCGGCCCGCGATTGACGCCCTGCTTCGCGCCGGGACATTGTTGAACAATGTGGTGATACGCGAGGCGCTCGAATTGGCCGGTGAGAGCGCGGGCTGAATCCAATCACTTGGCGGTGCGGCACCGAGCAAGGAGCCTGACCCCAAGAACAATTAACCCGAGTTCGTCAGTTTCGGAGACGCGATTATTGTTCATCAGCAGGTTGCGTCGTTTAGGCGGGTATTTTCGGCACTACATCAGCGATCTGGCGCGTGCCTTTGGACAGGCGCAGACCGAGGTGGGCGAGCAGTTGGGCGGTAGCCGGTTCGGGCGTGGCCACCACGCGCAGACGTAATTCGGTGCGCACGCTGGCGCGATGCACCGGCAGCACCACATCGACGCTTTTGATGCCGGCGAGTTGTTTGACCAGTTGCCGTGCACAGGTGCCCAGGCCTTTGGCGCGCAGCCATTGTTCCAAAGTGCGCCACAGCGCCAGGGCGAGGAAGCACACCAGGATGTGGGCCTGGACCCGGTGTTCTTTCTGGTGAAAGACCGGGCGCAGCCCGAGGTCGCTTTTGGCGGTGCGAAACGCGGCCTCGGCCTGTGTCAGCTGGATATACCAACGCCAGAGCAGCGCGGGGTCGGTTTCCTCGCAGTTGGTGCGCAACAGATAGGCGCCTTTCTGCCGGTGCGCCTTCTGTCCGGCAGCGAGGGCGCTGGTGATTTGCAGGCCGCAGGCGCGGTCCTGCCCGTCGCGGCATACCTCGGCGCTGATGATCGCCGCGGCGGCCGGATACTTGCCGAGGTGGCGGCCGATGCGTCGGCCCACCGTTTCCTGATCGCTTTGCGGACGGCGGCGCAGCCAAGAGTCGATCTTGACCAGTTCCGCGGTCAGCCGGTCGCTCTGGCGGGCGAGCATCGCGCGTTCCTTTTCGGCGCGCGCGCCGCTGCGACAGAGAACATAGCGCTCGCCCGGGGTGCCGTCAGGATGTTCGACCAGCCGGACTTCCAGGCCGGCTTGCACTTCCTGCCAGTCGGTTTGATCGAGCAGGGTGGCTTCATGCGCGCGCAGCCAGCTCTTGGGCGTGCCCACGAGGTAACGGGCTTTGCGTTCGCGCAGAAAGGCGAGGTTCGCGTCGCTGACCATGCCCCGGTCCATCACCCAGATGCGTTCGGCCGCACCGTATTTTTCCTCCATCATGCGCACGATGTGCTCGACGGTGGTCACATCGGTGCGGTTGCCGGAAAAGACCTCGAAGGCCAGGGGCAGTCCCTCCGGAGTGCAGACCAGCCCGATGCAGACTTGTTTGCAATCGCCGCGCCGGTCGCGCGAGTAGCCGCGCTGCGCCTGCGGATTGCGCTCGGCCTGGCCCTCGAAGTAGGTGCTGGTGACATCGTAGAGCAAAAACTCGAAGCGCACCCCGAACCACTGCCGGTAGCGTTGCATGAGATGAGTGCACAGCGCGTCCTTGTGTTGGCCGAGCTGGTCGAGCGCCCGGTAGAGCCGCGCGTCGTTGACCAGGCCCGTGTCGACGCCGAGCAGATCATCGAGTGCGGTGGTATCATACCAAAGCTCGGCGACGCCCAGCTCGGAGCGTTGGGCGCAAAACCGCGCGACGGTGAGCAGGGCGGCCACCTGCGACCACGCCACGGATTCGCGGCCGGCGGGCAGCAGCCCGGCGAGCAGCTCGTCGAGCCCGAGGCGGTGCCACAACGCCAGGGCGAGGTAGGATTCGCCGAAGTCACGGGTGCGCTCCACGCGCAGGCCGCGCACGTCGACCTGCTCCCACTGCGCCGCCAGCGCCGGCGGGGTCGGTTCGAAGCCGGGCAAGGGCGCGGTGGCCGGCCGGACCACGGGCGTGTCGCCGCGCAGCAACGCGGGCAAGTCCTCCCAGCCGCCCCGCAGGCCGGCGAGCTCCGCCTCGTCCAGCTTGCCCAGCGAAGCGACCACTCGCTGCCGCGGCCCCCGCGCCGTGCGGTAGGTCTCGCACAGATTCCAGTAACTGTAGCCGACGCCGCGGACCTGTTTGTCTTTTCGTCGCAGGAACATGCCGGCATCATCGCCGAAAACGCCCGGCCCAACAAGAGGGTGTTCGGCACTACACGGCCGGCGCACCCTCCTTCCCCTCTGACGGCTCCCGACGGCAAAACGGCCTCTCCTCTGAAAGTTTTTTCTCCCCAAACTGAAACTGACGAACTTGGGCTAGCAGCAAGACCGGCCACAAGTGGGTGGTGCGTTACCGCAAGGAAGGCGCACCGGGTTTACGCGAGCGCAGCCGACGGCCGCACGGTTGCGCGCATCAGACCGCCTTGCGAATCGAGCAACTGATCCTGCGGGAACGCCGCAAGCACCGGACCTGGGGACCGAAGAAGCTGCGGCGGCTGTTGCGGCGGGACCACGGCATCCGTCGGCCGTCGGCTTGCAGCACCATCGCCGGAATCCTGCATCGGAGTGGCCTGAGTCAGCGACCTCGGCGCAAGCCGGGCCTCTACGAAGTTTCGCGCCACGCGCTCACTGTCCCGACGCATCCCAACCACGTCTGGACAGTGGATTTCAAAGGCTGGTTCACCTTGGGCAACGGTTATGCATCCCTTGCTCCGGCTGCACGGCGACAGTTACACAATCGCGCCGTTGAGCGTGCTCGTCGATCCCCCCTTCCTCATCAATCAAGATGCCTCCTGAACCCATTAATTCCGTTCATCGCCGTGATTTTCTAAGAATGTCCGCCACTGCCACTGCCACTGCCACCGCCGGACTGATTGCGGGGCTTGACGCCAACGCGGTCCATGCCGCCGACACTGGCCTGGCAGCTGGAGCCAGTCTTTTGCCATGCGCGCGTTACAATACGACCTACGACGGGCCGCGCCTCAACCGGGTGGCTTTCCCGCTCGGCAGACTGGGCGCAGGCATGAAGGCACCGGGGCATTGTCGCATATTTCCGTGCGGAACCGGCCGGATGTTTTCAACGAGCCGTGCACTTTTGCCGCCGTGTCAGTTCGCGGTCCGCGAGCGGTGGCCCGCGTTCTTGAAGGCCAGGTGCCTGGCTGGAAACTGTTCGGCGCCCGTGGCAGCGCAGGCGGCATCGGGGACAAGTCATTCGGCTTGCCGCGTTTCGAGCGAGCGACGTTCAAGGCCCGGTTTCCGTTCGGCACCGTGTCGTTGGCCGACCCGGAGGTGCCGCTGACGGTCGATGTGACCGGCTGGAGTCCATTCACGCCCGGCGATGCGGACAGTTCGAGCCTGCCCGTCGCGGCGCTGAAATACCATTTTACGAACCCGACGGCTGGCATCGGCGATGCGGTATTCTCTTTTAATGCCAAGAATTTCATGCCGGTGGACAAAAAGGCGCTGCGGGCAGTGCGGGCCACTTTGGGTGGTTTTGTGCTCTGGGGGGGAGGGGCGCCGGAAGCCGCTTGGGAGGAGGGGGCGTTTGCCGCGATGGTAAGCGATCCTGAAGTCAAGGTTGACCACGCATGGTTCCGCGGCGGATGGTTTGATCCGCTTACGATGGCGTGGAATACGATTGCGACCGGCGCATGCCTCGAGCGACCGCCGGTTGAAGGGGGTGATCCATCGCCCGGCGCGACGCTGTTCGTGCCGTTCCAACTCGCCGCACGGACTTCGCGCACGATTTCGCTGCGGTTATGCTGGCACGTTGGGCGCACCAACCTACGGAGTGGCACGAAGGAGAACCCCGTCAGTTCGAAGGTAGGGACCGACAATGTTCAGGATACCTACCAACCGTGGTATGCCGGACGGTTCCCCGACGTCGAAGCAATCGCGAAATATTGGAGCCAGCATTACGATGATCTTCGCTCCCGCAGCAAACAGTTCGCGGACACTTTCCATGCCACGACGCTGCCGTCCGAGGTTGTGGAAGCGGTGGCGGCCAACCTGACCATCCTCAAGTCACCGACGATTTTCCCGCAGACGGACGGACGGCTTTGGGCGTGGGAAGGATGCAACGATGACAGCGGCTGTTGACCAGGCACTTGCACGCATGTTTGGAACTATGCCCAGGCGATCCCGCACCTCTTCCCGGAGCTCGAACGTTCCTTGCGAGAAACCGAATTTGGTCCCAATCAGGACGAGCAGGGCCGCCAGCAATTTCGCGCGGCGCTGCCAATCGGGGTGGGCGGGGCGATGTCCTTTGCGGCAGCAGATGGACAGCTGGGAGGCATCATGAAGGTCCATCGTGACTGGCGTATCTGTGGCGATACGGATTGGCTGCGCGGACTCTGGCCGAGGGTGCGCCAGAGCATCGACTACTGCATCGAGACTTGGGACCCGCGGCACAAAGGCTGGCTCGAGGAGCCGCATCACAATACCTGCGATATCGAGTTCTGGGGAGCGGACGGAATGTGCACCAGCTTTTACCTGGGTGCGCTGCAGGCCGCAGTTTTGATGGGGCGGGCTCTGGGCGACGACGTGGCTTCGTATCAGGATTTGCTTGCAACGGGATTGAGGCGCACGGAGGCGGAGCTGTTCAATGGCGAGTATTTTTCCAGAAAATAGAATGGAAGAACCTGCGGGCGGCCAATCCGCAGCGTCCCGGCTATGCCACCGGCGCCGAGGGCGGGTTGTTGCTGTGCACCTAGCCGAGGGGTGGGGCGCTTTCTCTGCCTTTCGTTTATTCAAACGAGGTCTGGACCGGCATCGAATACCAGGTCGCCTCTCACCTCATGTTCATGGGCTTGGTGGCCGAGGGTCTGGAGATTGTCCGGACGTGCCGTGATCGCTACGACGGGCGCATCCGCAATCCCTTCGATGAATACGAATGCGGCCACTGGTATGCCCGCGCCCTGTCATCCTACGGACTGCTTCAGGGACTCAGCGGCGCACGATATGACGCCGTGGATCGAGTGCTGCACTTGACGCCAAGAATTGCAGGTGATTTCCGCTGCTTTCTCGCGACGGCGACGGGTTGCGGCGTGACGGGGGTGGCGGATGGGAAGCCGTTCCTTGAGGTTCGCTCCGGGAAAATCGACGTGAAGGAAATCAAATATCTGCCTCACACATGACAATCCATAGTCCGGGCGGAGGGCGGTCGTTCAACCTTGAACTTAAAAAAGTCTCGCCGGAGCGGATCGGATTCACGAATGATGCCCATTCCCACCATGAAGCATGGCCTGAACATCCGTCCCGCCGGGAACCTGGACTTCGTGTCCCTCGGCGCCCTCGTCCACCGCCTCGATCCCGGCATCATTCCCTTCCGCAAGGCCACCGAATGCCAGATCCATGTCAGCGGCGGCGAATTCAACGTCGCGGCGAATCTCTCCGACTGCTTTCGCCTCAGGACCGGCGTCGCCACGGCGATGGTGGACTACCCGGTGGGCGACCTCATTGCCGAGCGCGTGCGCGCGATGGGCGTGACGCCGTTCTACAAGAATTTCAAACACGATGGCGTGCACGGCCCGAACATGGCGACCGTTTACAGCGATCGCGGCCAGGGCGTGCGCGCGCCGGTGGTGTTCTACAACCGCTGCAACGAGGCGGCCGCGCAGCTCAAGCCGGGTGATTTCAACTGGAAGGAAATCTTCGCCGGCGGCGTCCGGTGGTTCCACAGCGGTGGTATCTTCGCCGCGTTGTCCGCGTCCACGGCCGAGGTCATCATCGAAGCCATGCAGGCCGCCAAGGCCGCCGGCGCGGTCACCTCGTTCGATCTCAACTATCGCGCCAAACTCTGGAACATCGTCGGCGGCCATGAACGCGCCGTCGCCGTGCTCGACCGGATCATCAAGAACGTGGACGTCATCGTCGGCAACGAGGAGGACCTGCAGCTCGGCCTCGGTATTCCCGGGCCGGAGGTTGCCGCCAAGTCCAAGTTGGATCCGACGGCGTTCTTCAGCATGATGGGCAATGTCACCAAGAGGCACCCCCACATCCAGGTCGTCGCCACGACGCTCCGCGAGGTGCACTCCACCAACCGTCATTCCTGGGGCGCGGTCGCCTGGATCGGCGGCAAGACCTATGTGTCGCCCACGGCGGAACTCGACGTCGTCGACCGGGTCGGTGGCGGCGACGGTTATGCGGCGGGCTTTTTCCACGGCCTGCTGAACGGCGAGACGGAGCAGGAGGCGGTGAACCTCGGCTGGGCGCATGGGGCGCTGCTCACCACCTTCCCGGGCGACACCAGCATGGCGACGGTGGAGCAGGTGCGGGCCTTTGCGAAGGGCGGTTCGGCGCGGATCCAGCGGTGAGAGCTGAATTGCCGTGCCGCCGGTAGGCGATGCCGTCAGCCGCCGGCGGCCCGCACGCGCTGACGGGACATCAATCCCAATTCGAATCGCACAACCGGCGGATGCACTCCGCCTCCATTCAGTGGCGGCCGCGTTTACCGGGCGAGAATTGCGTCCGCCTGCGCCCAGACCTCGGCGGGCACGCCGAGGGCTTGCTTGAGGGCGACGTCGCGATCCCACGGATTGGCGATCCGGGCGAGCGTGAGCCGCTGGCGCACCGAAAGCTGGCGGGGGAAATACCAGGGGGAGACGAGCGCGTGGATTTCAATCAGCGGGTAGTCGGTGCCGTAGAGCAGCCGGTGCTGGAATTCGGGGCGGCACAACACCTCGCCGAGGTAACCGAGCTTGTTGAGCTGAGTGAGCGACGAGATGTCGGCGTAGAGGTTGGGATACTCCGCCATCAGGCGTGCCAGCCGGTCGAAGGAGCGTTCGCCATCGAATTCGCCGGTCGTGGCGGCGTGCGCCGCGATGATGGTGACGCCCTCCCGCAGGGGCAGGCGCAGGCGCTCGGGGTCGCACCATTCGTCGCGGGCCCGTGTGAATGAGCGCTCGTTGCCGGTGTGGGTGAGCAGGGGCAGGCCGAGCTCGACCAGTTTCTTGTAGTAGGGAATGAGACGTTCGTCGGCCGGATCGATGTGCTGGACTGACGGCAGCCACTTCACCAGCACGGCTCCGTGCGCCCGGGCCCATTCGAGCCGGGCGAGGGCGTCGGGCCGGTGGGGATTAACGCTCGCGCCCCACCGCAGGTTGGGGTGCTTCGGCGTCTCGGCGGCGAGGAATTCGTTGGGCACGTAGATTTCGGTCTGGGCGCGGTCGAGCTCACCGTGGGCGTCTACGACGCCGTCCAGCGCGAGAATCACGGCGCGGTTGACGTGCCGGCTGCCGGCCAGGCGTTCCGCCAGGCGCGTGAGCACGATGCCGTCGCCTTCGCGGAGGATTTCCTTCTCGGTCACGCCGAAGCTGTTCAGATAAAAGCGCAGCTTGAAGCTCTGACGCATGCGGTTCGAAACGAAACAGCCGCTGCCGCTGCCGCCGGCGCCGAGCCCGGCCGTGTGGCAATGCATGTCGGTGAAGGATGTGGCGGGCAAAGGCTGGGGTGGAAGATACGGGCGCGGGCCGCCGAGCAGGAGCGGCGCGAGCCAAAGCGTGACCGGGAGCAGGGCGCAGGCGAGGAGCCAGCAGAGATATTTTTTGAGGAGGCGCATGGATGAAGTGCGCCCACTCTACCCGGCTTCATGCCGGCGGTGTTAATCGATAAACCAAATGCGCGGCATTGAGGGCCGCGATGGACGCGGGTGAGCGGACGATCCGCGGGGGATTCCCGGTGGCGGACGGCCGCGGCCGTGGGTTTAGCGTTCCCCGAACGCGCTGCGTTCGAGCGGAAAGAGGGGACGCCCGAGCCGGCGGGAGCAAAGGCGCTCCAGTTTCAGCGCGACATGGTGGTTGCGCGTCATGAAGCGGATGAACTCGACGCGGTTGATCACGAGGCTGCGGGCTTCGTCCTTGGCCTCGACGTCGGCGGTTGCGGCGCTGGTCTGCAACAGGCTGATCTCGCCGAAGAAGTCGCCGGGGTTGATTTTCGAGGTGCGTTTGCGCTCGTCGCGGGAACGGGCGTGACCCTGGTAGAGGACATAGAGGTTGGGGACTTCGCCGCCGCGGGCGATGATCCGGCCTCCCGGCGCGTGCAGCGCGGTGTCGGCCAGGTCGGCGAAGCGCGCGATGGCTGCGGGGCGCCAGTCGGCGCAAAGCGGGGAGGAATTCTTGAGGAAAAGATGCTTGTGCATGTAGGAGCAGACCGCGGGGACGCCGAGCCGCGCGATGACGAGCCGCTGAAAATCGGCCTGCGGAAGCGCCAGGAGGACAAGCCGGGTGTTGGTGCGGACCTCGAGATTGGAGTTGGCCGGATCGATGAGGTTAGAGGCCCCGAAGAGATCGCCTTCGATGACGCGCAGGAAACGGGTCTTGCGGCCCGACTTGAGCCGTCGGTAGACGGTGGCGCGGCCGGACACGATGAGGCTGATGAACGGGGGTTCGTGGTCGAAGGGGACGATCGTGCGCCAGGGACCGGACTGGAAGGGCTGAAAGCAACGGGCCAGCTCCATTTGCACCTCCGGATCGAGCCGGCTGAAGAGCGGATTGCGGCGGACGAGGGACTCGACGAGTTCGAGGTCGTTCGCGGGACTGATGACGCGCTGGCGGAAGCGCCGCCAGGCGAGGCGGGCGCGGCGCCAGGAAGCAACGAGCCCATCGACCGCGTGGTATTGAATTTCCGCAGCAAGCCAGAGCAGGCAGAGGACGGCGAGAATGGCGGCGACCGCCAGGCCGGTTTGCTCCCACAACGTCCAGTTCTTGAACACGTCGGTGATCCGGAGATGTAGCAGCCGATAGGCGATGCATCCGAGGCCGAGGGCCCAGCCGAAGCTGGCGATCAACTGAACCGCGGCGACGCGCGCGTCGAAACGGCGCCAGGCGAGCCGGGCATGCTCGGTCAGGGGGAACGGCGCCTCGAAGAGCGGCTTGCGATCGGTGGAAAGGAGCGGTCTGCGGCGGAGGAGGGTGATGAGCTGTCCCATCGGCCCGTTGCCAATGGGCCGGCAGGCCAGGATCAGCGCGCCGAGGGGAAAGAGGCTCCACGGTGCGCGCAGCCAAAGGCCGATGGCGGCCGCGACGGCGAGCGGCAGGAGGGAGACGGCCTGGATGACGGCGCGGCCAAGCGCGCCGCTCATGCAGGCGTCGGCCTGGCTGACGGCGAAATGAGGTGCCGGCGTCAGCCAACGGAGGTGGGGATGGCGCACTTCGCAGCCGGCGCCGCGCAGGGCAGCTGCGGTGAGCGCCTGGCCGAGACTCAGCGCGCCGCAGATGGCCGCCCATCCGTGGAGAAAATCGAGAGCATCAGCCGGTGCCACGGCGCTCCAATGCCAGAAGGCGACGCCAACCGCCGCGACGGATCCGAGGCAAATCAACAGCGTGAACACGCGCGGCTTCAGGGAAGCGAACCAGCGCACAACCGGGCGATCCATCGCGGCCGGAGCGTCGGCGAACAGTTCCTCGCTGCGCAGGATGCCGGCCCGGTGGGCCTTGAGGATGAGATCGTAGAATTCGTGCAGCGGAGGGCACTTGCGCTCGCGGATGCAATTCTCGAGCGCCAGGGGCACGTTCTTGGGTTCGGCGAATTCGGCGAGCACGCCGGCCTGGAGCGGGTTGATGATCAGGTGGGTTTGAGAGGCGACGCGCTTGAGCGCGAAGGTGTCGCCGACGGCCTGTCCGCGCACCAGGCCGGTGTCGCGCCGGAGGTTCTCCGCCGAGAGCAGGAGATTCGCTTGCTGGTTCATGGCAGGGAGGCTCAGGAACGCCGCGCGGTGCGCAGGAGGCGTTCGACGAGAATGCGGAGAACCTCGTCCTTGAATGGCTTCGGCAGCAGCGGAAACCCGGCTTCCTCGGCGACCCAGCGGGTATCGTCGTCGAGTTTGCTGCTCATGATCAGGACGGGCACGGTGCGGCAGCGCTTGCGAATTTCGCGCGCCATGGTGAGGCCGTCCATCTCGGGCATGAACACATCGGTCACGACGAGCTGGATCGAATCCTTGTTCTTTTCCCAGGCCTCGAGCCCGAGCCGTCCATTCTCCGCCAGGAACACCTCATGGTGGTGGAATTTCAGCGCCTTCGTCACCACGCTGCGGATCAGGGGCGAGTCGTCGACGACGAGGATGACGCCTGGCGGGCGCGTGAGGTCAGCCGTGGGAGGCGGGCTGCTGGGCGCCAGGCCAGCTACCGCCGGGGGAGCGACGGGCAGAGGGCTGCGGAAAAACATGGGAGGGGATTTGGACCAGAGCTGGTTGCCCCTGACATTCGGCGAAGAAGCACGGAACTTGAGGCCGCCCAAGGGCCAAAGGCTGCCGCGGGACGCTTTAACAAACTATTCGCGGTCGCAAGCCCCGGCGGGGGCGCGAGCGGGCTGAAAACAGTGGCCGCGCTGGAGCGGAGCGACCACGTGGCCGCCGAGGGCCTCGCTTCCGCCTCCGGCTCAAACGCGGCTGCAGAAAGGCGGCAAAGATCCCCGGGGCATTTCAGCAAGCCCGCCTTTGCTCTGTTTTGTGGGAGCGAGCTTGCTCGCGACTGTTTCGTGTCGCGTGCCCCTCGGCAGGCTCTGGGCCCTGAGCTCGTCGAATGGGCAAGCCCGCTCCCACAGATTCGATCCAAGCCGAAGCAAGCTTTTGGGGTATCGAACCCACTGCGAATGAACCGCAGCGGGGTCGCTGCGGCTCCAGAAAATTTTGAACACGGGCTGATCGCCCTACCTCAGGAGGTGCGCTTCGCCCTACCTCACCACCCGGGCGCTGCCGCCCTTCATGAGCTTCTCGATCTCGGCTTTGGTGGCCATCGAGGTGTCACCGGGGGTGGTCGACGCGAAGGCGCCGTGGGCCGCGCCGTAGTCGACGGCGACTTGAGGATCGTTCTTCGCGAGGAAGCCGTATTGGAGCCCGCTGGCGAAGCTGTCGCCGCCGCCGACGCGGTCGAGGATCTCGAGGGCGGGATAGGCGCGGCTGTCGTGGAATTTCCCGTCGTGCCAGAGGATCGCGCCCCAGTCGTTCTTCGTTGCGGTGATGACTTTGCGGAGGGTGGTGGCGGCGACTTTGAAGTTTTTGAATTCCTTCACGGCGGTCCCGATCATCTGCTTGAACGCGTCGGTTTCGATGTGGCTGAGGCTGGCGTCGGCACCCTTGACCTCGAAGCCGAGCGAAGCGGTGAAGTCCTCCTCGTTGCCGATCATGACGTCGACGTATTGGGCGATCTCGCGGTTGACCTCGCGCGCCTTCTTCTGGCCGCCGATGGTTTTCCAGAGGGACGGGCGGTAATTCAGGTCGTAGCTGACGATGGTGCCGTGTTTGTTCGCGGCTTTCACGGCCTCGACGGCGAGGGCGGCGGTCGTTTCGGAAAGCGCGGCGAAGATGCCGCCGGTGTGAAACCAGCGCACGCCCTGTTTGCCGAAGATATCGTCCCAGTCGAAGTCGCCGGGCTTGAGCTGCGAGGCGGCGGTGTTGCCGCGGTCGGAGACGCCGACGGCGCCGCGGATGCCGAAGCCGCGCTCGGTGAAGTTGAGGCCGTTGCGAACGGTGCGGCCGATGCCGTCGTCTTCGCGCCACTTGATGAAATCGGTGGCGACGCCCCCCTGCATGATGAAGTCCTCGACGAGGTGGCCGACTTCGTTGTCGACGAAGGCGGTGCACACGGCGGTTTTCAGGCCGAAGCATTTCCGCAGGCCGCGGGAGGTGTTGTATTCGCCACCGCCCTCCCAGGCGGTGAACGAACGCGTCGTGCGCACGCGGCCCTCGCCGGGATCGAGGCGGAGCATGACTTCGCCGAGGGAGAGCTGGTCCCAGCAGCAGGTGTTGGAGGGGCGGAGGTTGAGGCTCATGGGGAATGGAAAGTGAGGGTGAAGGTAAAACGGGAAAGTGTTAAATGCGGAATCGATGCAAGGATAAGCGGTGGCTCCGTCTCGCTCAAGTGAGAGGAAGAAAGATGACACGGTTGCGCATGGTGGCGGAATCCTCCGCCTGCGCCAGCAAAGCCAGATCATCGATGCACCGGCCCACGGGCACATGGAGCTGATGAACATAGACCAGGCCGGAGAACTCCCGCCCGGAACGCTGGCGAGCGGCGGCCTCGGCCAGCAAATCATCATCCTGGCTGAACAGAACACGGCCAAGGGTGTGCGCGCGATCAAGCAATTCCGGGTCGCTGAGGCGGGTGGTGCCGTCGTCCTGGGCGGTCAGCACATCAATTTTCCTCAAACGGAGCGCGTTGGTGACGCCCCGCCGCACATGCACGTCCGTGTAGAGCGTCAGGCTCAACGGCGGGCCAGCCGGGCCAGCGGATCGGGCCGAGCCGGCTGGCCGGTGGTCCGGGCGCGGAGGGATTCAACCTGTTCCAACCGGCGCGCGATGTCCGTTTCCAGCTCGGCCTGATGGTCATAGTAGTAGGCTAGGGCGGAATGAATCTGGGCCAGCGAGAGGTGGGGAAACTGGAAATGCATCTCCTCCGGGCTGGAGCCATGCGCCAGCCAGTCAACGACGATTTCGGTCACTTTGACCGTGGTGCCGCTGATCCAGGCCACCTCATGCGAGTCGCGACTGATGTGGGGGGCGATTTCGGCGGTGGACATGAGGGCAGGATGCGGGGTTTTGGCGGAAAGGCAATGCCGGGGATATGGATTGCGGCGGGATTGCCCGCCGGTTTGCTTGGCGGTTGAGCAAATGGACGGTACGCGTTCTCGCGAGAACGACCGGAGGCCGGACTGCTGCTGCTTGTGCCCACGGACGAGGTGCGGTCGGAGGACTCCATGACCCAAGTCCTGTGGCGGCACATTGCGGCGTTTGCGGCGAAATTAAGGTGCGAGCACGAGATTGAACCGGCCCTTGCCGCGGTAACGGTAGGCGCGGAAGCCGCGTTCATCCAGCGTCAGGATATCGCCCTGGCCGGCTTCCTCGGCGAGCAATACCAGTGTGGCGTCGGCAAAGTCCATCGGGGTGTCGGCGTATTTCTTCATCAGCCGGGCGGCGGCGTGGAGTTGCGTCGGGCCAAAGCAGTCGCGGATATCCACTTGGGCGTCGTCGAGCAGTCCGGCAAGGGTCGCGGCACCTTCGGGCTGGCCGCCGAGGAAGTGCAGGGCTTCGGCCACGACCGCTCCCGTGGTGAGCAGCGTGCCGGCAAAGCCCGCGAGCGCCGCCGCGCAACGCGCATGGTGCGGGTCGCGCCGGTTGAGTGCTGCGACGAGCGGGCCGGTGTCGAGCAGCCAGGCGGTCACGGCCGGGTGTTCATCCGCCGGAGGTGCGCCCGCCACGGATCATTGTCCCCCGGGGCCGGTGCGAAATCGAGCCGGCCAAAATGCCGTCCGGCCCGCTCGCCCACGGTCCCTTTGCGCTGCAACTGCCCCTCGATGAGATCGCGGACAACCTCCGATTCCGTCTTGCCAATGGCGGCAGCGCGGGCGCGCAGCGCTTTGCGCTGCCCGGCGTCGAGCCGGATGGTCAGCGTCTCATTCATGACTGTAGAGTGACCGGTGTAAGACAGAATGCAAGACAGGTTTTCGCGTCCCGCGAAAACCTTGGGCGGTGACAGCACTATAACCCTCTGTGGATTCTTGGAGGGCTGCCGCTTGTCGGCGGGCCAGCCCGGCGACGAGCGCCGGCCCTGCCAGCAAAATCAGGCCTTGTTCGCCGCGGCGACGAACTGTTTTGCGCGGGCGGTGATGGCGGCCCAGTCGCCGGACTTCAGCGCGGCCGGGGCGACGAGCGCGCTGCCGGCGGCGGTGGCGAAGGCGCCCGCCTTGAGGAAGTCGCCGACCGTCTCGGGCGTGACGCCGCCGGTGGGCAGGAACTCGAGCTTGGGGAACGGCGCCTTGAGCGACTTGATGTAGGCGGGGCCGAAGAACTCGGCGGGGAAGATCTTGATGACATCGGCGCCGAGCTCGTGCGCGGAATAGGCCTCGGTGGGCGTGAGGGCGCCGGAGAGGACCGGTACGTTCAGCTCCTTGCACACGGCGATGACCATCGGGCGGAGGGCGGGCGTGACGATGAATTTAGCGCCGGCGGCGATGCCTTTCCGGGCGGTGTCGGCGTCGAGCACCGTGCCGAGCCCGAGGAGGACGTTGGGCAGTTCCTTCGCGACCTGCGCGCAGCATTCGATCGCGTTCGGCGTGGTCATCGTGAGCTCGATGCAGTTGAGGCCGCCGGCGGAGAGCGCGCGGGCGCAGTCGAGCAGGCTGGCGGAACTGTCAGCGCGGATGAGTGCGATGACTTTCTCGGCTTTGAGGCGGGCAAGGATTTCGGTCTTGGTCATGGGGAGCGAGTGAAGGGTGGGGGGGTAGGGGCGCAGACTTGCTGCGCCCGGCCGGCGTTGAAGGCCCTTGGGCGCAGCAAGACTGCGCCCCTGCCTTCGAGTCGGTGATTTGGCGCATTCATTGGTGCCGGGTCACACTCCCCCGGCCCACTTGGGCTTCGTGCGCAGGTGATAGAGGCGCTCGCCGGCCTTGGGCTCGAGGAGGATGCCCTCAGGCTCGCGGTGGGCGTAGTCGTCCTGGTTGATCGTGCGCCAGTCGCGGAAGCCGAGGTTGATTTTCCGGCAGGTGGCCTCGGGGATGCTGGTGGCGAGCGTCACGCGAACGCGGGGAGTCTCGATGCCGGTCCGCTCGTCGTAGTGGCCGATGCCGTGGACATGGGTGGAGTGCGCGAGCGTGCCCCACGGCTCGTGCTGGTATTTGTCCCACTGCTTCAGGAAAAATTGCACGCAGTGATAGCCGATGCGCTCGATCACCTTGCCGTGGACGAGCGAGACCTCGTGAATGTGCGGCGCGTAGATGATGAGCTCGCCGCCGTCGGCGACGATGGGTTCGAGCTTATACATGCATTTGCCGCCGACCCAGAGCTCGTCATACATCTGCGGCGCGCACGAGAGCACGGTGTGAAACGCCCGTTCCTTGCAGGTGATGTGGAGCTCCTTCGAGAGTTCGCTCGCATCGTCCCACGCCTGTTCAGGCGTGCCGGCGAAGAGGCCGGCGAGGTCGCCGTGGCCGTGGACGACCAGGCAGAAGCAAAGCTTGGGCACGGTGACCATCGCGCCGGCGCGATCGACGACCTGGCGGACGGGCGTCCACTTGTTGCCGATGATCATCGGGTTCGTGACGACGGCGCCGAGCCAGTGGAAGAAGTTCAGGATGCCCGGGCCGGCGACCCCGGGGAAAAGGTATTTGTTGCCGCCGGAGAAACCGACGACCTCGTGCGGGAAGACCGGGCCGCAGATGATGATCTGGTCGTAGTCGAAGAGCCGGTGGTTGATGTGGACGGGCACATCCATCGCGAAAAGCCCCCCGGAGAGCGCCTTGATCTCGTCGGCGGGAATACTGCCGAGGTCGCGGAGTGCCGCGGGATTGTCCCACTCGTGGTTGATGAACTCGACGTCGCGGTAGGTGGAGGCGCGCTCCGCCGCGTTGATCTCAACCCGCTGGTTGATGGCGTCGGCCGTCATGGCCGGGTGGGTGCCGAGTGCCAGCAGCACGTCGAATTTTTTCGCGACGCCGCCGATCTGGCGGAATAGCGCCTTGAACATCAGGCCGACGGGCGCGGTGCGTGTGCCATCGGGGATGATGAGCATGATCCGCTTGCCGCGATAAGCTTCGGCGGGACAGGCGGCGGCGACGAGGGCGCGGACCTGGCTGGCGTCAATGGAGCCACCGGCAGCGGCAACAGAACGATGCGGGGCGAGGGCCATGGGCGAGTCGCGGGATCAGCGGCGATGCTCGGTGTAGCCGAGCAGGCGCGAGAGTTCGGCGGCGGCGGCCTTCACGGCCACGGCCATTTCCGGGATGCGTTCCCGCGGGAAACGCACGGTGGCGGCCGTGATGCCGATGGCGGCCGCCACCGTGCCGTCCGACTGGTAAACCGGGGCGGCGAGGCAGCGGACGCCGGAGTGAAATTCCTCGTTGTCGAGACTGTAGCCGCGCTTGCGGGTCGCCTCGATCTCCCGGCGCAAGTCGGCCCGGGTGGTGAGGGTGCGGGCGGTGCGCTTGGCCAGCGGGCCGGTACCGATCAATTCGTCCAGCCGGGCGTAATGTAGGAAGGCGAGGAATGTTTTGCCGGTGGAGGAACAATACAGCTCGGCGAGAAAGCCGGGACGGGAAGCGGCGCGGAGCGGATGCGGGCTGTCCTGCACGGCGACGATGAGCGAACGGTTGTCGCAGGGGATGGCCAGGTGGGCGGTCTCGGCCACCTTCGCGGTGAGTCGCTCGAGCACGGGCAGGGCGGTGGTGCGGATTTCGGTGCCCGCGAGCGAGGCGTTGCCGAGCTGGATCAGCACCGGGCCAAGTTCGTAGTGGGTGCCGTTTTTCCGCACGAGGTTTTCCAAGTGCAGGGTGGTCATGATCCGCAGCGTGGTGGTGATCGGAATGCTGAGCTTGCGCGCGAGGTCGGCGACCTTGAAACCGTCCGCGTTGCTCCCGAGCAATTTGAGGATGCGGCACGCGTTCCGCAGATTGGGGATGACGTAGCGTTCCTGGGCGGAATTGGAGTCGGGCGTGGGCGGCGCGGGAGGATGCCGGGTAAGCATGGGAGGCTGGAGTAAATTTTCGCGTGCCCGTCGGGCGGGAAAGTGAAGCAGCTAATACGAGTGGCCGAGGGGTTCATTAGTGAAATGAGCTAATTTGAGTTGCCAGTCCAGCGCCTAAATTCAAATATGGAATGTGAGTTCATTAGTGAACTCACTCCTGCCCCATGATGCTGAAACCCGCCACTTGCATCCGGTTGCGTCCGGATTGCGCCGCTGCCAGCGTGCGTGCGTGGTGTCTCGTGGGAACCGGTTAAAAACAACAACCGGGCGTTTTCATGGAAATTCTTCCCAGCATTGATCCGCGTGGCTATGCGCGCATGTCGACCAAAGAGCTTCGCCAGGCTTTCCTGGTTGAAAGGCTTTTCCAGCCCGGCCTAGTGCTCAAATATTGGGAGACCGACCGCACCGTGGTCGGCAGCGCCGTGCCGGGGGCGGAGAGGCTGGCGCTGACCTGCCCGCGCGAGCTGGCCGCCCAGTTTTTCAATGAGCGCCGCGAGCTCGGCATCATCAACCTCGGCGCAGCCGGCTCGGTCGAGGTGGACGGGAAATCCCATGCGCTGCAGGCGCTCGATTGTCTCTATGTCGGACGGGGGGGGGGCCCGCGGGGCCTTGCCCCCCCCGCGGGCGCCCCCCC
>OBEQ010626848.1_pt1 | contig 20695 bp, 16 predicted proteins | sample 1670901 | NCBI WGS metagenome assembly OBEQ01 (sample SAMEA104232315, study PRJEB22302) | groundwater metagenome | biome: forest; feature: aquifer; material: groundwater | place: USA | collected 2011-08-07 | depth 5.4 m
CAGCGTTTCGCCTGCGCGTTGTCACGCGGCAGAAACACGAGACCGGCACCATAGTGTCCGGGTGCGGGCAGCTTGATACCGAGCTGGGCGCATTCGGCGGCGAAGAAGCCGTGCGGGATCTGAATCAGGATACCGGCGCCGTCGCCGGTGTTCTCCTCGCAGCCGCAGGCACCGCGGTGCTCGAGGTTCTTCAGAATGCTGAGGGCTTGCGTGACGATGGCGTGCGACTTGCGGCCCTTCATGTCCACGACAAAACCGACGCCGCAGGCGTCGTGTTCCTGCGACGGGTCGTAGAGACCGCGCCCCTCCTGATCGCCGTTCGGGATCAGGGTCTGCTGTTCAAGCTGGTTCAAGTCAGATCACCACTGGTTAAGCGTTTGCCGTTAAACATTGCTGTCGGCGTGCGTCGTCGCGCCGGCCCCCACTTCGGACTGAAAACCAAGGGCCAAAGGGCGGAAAAGTATACCGGCGAGGGGGAGGGGCTTCAACGGAAACCGGTGGAAAATCTACGGTAGTTACCTTATTGCGTATGGCAAAAATCAGGTATTTAGCGCTGGATTGGCCGGGATTCCGACGAGCCGCTCATGTTCGCGATAGGCGTAGCGGTCGGTCATGCCGGCGATGTAATCGGCCACCACCCGGGCGCGCTCGGCGGCGCCCGCGGCGGCCAAGGCCTTTTCCCGGTACTGCAGCGGCAGCAGGGTTTCATCGCGCAGGAACAGCGCAAACAGGTCTTTGATCACCTCCATGGCACCGTCGGTGACCCGGCGCACGCGCTCGTGGGCGTAAAGCTCCTGGCGCAGGAAGCGCTTTAGCTGCAGGCTTTGCTCCGACACCGCTTCGCTGTACGCGATTAGCGGTTCGGGGCGGCGGCGCACGTCGTCGACGGAGGTCACGCTGGCCTGCTCGATGCGAGCGCGGCTGGTATCGATCAGATCGGTGATAACGCGGTTGATCATGCGGCGCAACGTCTCGTACACCGCGCGCCGGGGCGTCAGGTCCGGATAGCGATGCCGGACTTCCTGGTAATGCTGCGCGAACATGGCGACTTTCTGCAGCTGCTCCAACGTGATCAATTCCGAACGCAAGCCGTCGTCGACGTCGTGATGGTTGTAGGCAACCTCATCGGCGAGGTTGACCAGTTGTGCTTCCAGGCTCGGTTGGCCGCGCTCGAGAAAGCGCTGACCCAGCTCACCCAGTTCGCGCGCCTTCGCCGGCGAGCAGTGTTTGAGTATGCCCTCGCGCGTCTCAAACATCAGATTCAGTCCCGGGAATTCCGCGTAGCGTTCCTCGAGCAGCTCCACGGTGCGCAAGGACTGCAGGTTGTGTTCGAAGCCGCCGTGCTCGCGCATGCATTCGTTCAACGCATCCTGGCCGGCGTGACCGAACGGTGTATGGCCGAGATCGTGCGCGAGCGCGATCGCCTCGGTGAGGTCTTCACTCAGGCCCAGGGCGCGTGCCACCGAGCGTGCGATCTGCGCCACTTCGATGGAATGGGTGAGCCGCGTGCGGAACAGATCGCCTTCGTGGTTGACGAACACCTGCGTCTTGTATTCGAGTCGCCGAAAGGCGGCGCAGTGGATAATGCGGTCGCGGTCGCGCTGGAATTCGCTGCGATGTGCGGGCCGCGGCTCAGGGTAGCGGCGGCCGCGCGACGTCTCGTCGCGGGCGGCGAAGGCGGCAAGCATCAGCGAACCTGCCGGGAAAGGCTGCGGAGCAAGCCTTTCAGAACCATACTCAGGCGGCCTCGAGGGTTTCGTTGAGGGCCGCGGTCGGAAAGTCGTCGGTGACAACGGCCTCACCAATATGCTTGAGCAGCACCAGGCGTAGTTTTCCGGCCAGCACTTTCTTGTCCACGCTCATCAATTCCAGAAAACGCGCCGGTGTCATGCTCGCCGGCGCCTTTACCGGCAACTGCGCGCGCTGCAGCAGCGTATTGATACGCAGCACGTCGGCATCGGTCAACCAGCCGAGTCGGCGCGACAGATCAGCCGCCAGTGCCATGCCGGCGCCGACGGCCTCGCCGTGCAGCCACTCGCCGTAGCCGAGGCCAGTCTCGATGGCGTGACCAAACGTGTGACCGAAGTTGAGTGTCGCGCGCACGCCGGATTCGCGCTCATCCGCGGCAACCACCTCGGCCTTGTTGCGGCAGGAGCGCTCGATCGCCTGCGCCAACGCGCTTTGGTCGCGCGCCATCAGCTTGTCGATGTTGGCCTCGAGCCACACAAAAAATTCGGGATCGCGGATGAGTCCGTATTTGATCACCTCGGCCAAGCCCGCCGACAGTTCGCGCGCCGGCAAGGTATTGAGCGTCGCGGTGTCGATCACCACCGCCTGCGGCTGATAGAACGCGCCGATCATGTTCTTGCCGAGCGCATGATTCACGCCGGTCTTGCCGCCGACCGATGAATCCACCTGCGACAACAGCGTCGTGGGAAGTTGAATAAACGGCACGCCGCGTTGATATACGGCGGCGGCGAAGCCGGTCATGTCGCCGACGACACCACCGCCGAGTGCCACCAACGTCGTGTGCCGATCGCAGCGCGCCTTCAGCAGGCCATCGAAAATCCGATTGAGGACGTCGAGCGTTTTGTGCTGTTCACCGTCGGGCAAAATAATATCGAGCGGGGACAACGAGCCGAGCGCGGCGCGCGCGCGCGCCAGATACAGCGGCGCCACGGTTTCGTTGGTAACGATTACCACGCGCTTGCCGGTGATGTGGCGCGTAACCAGCTCGGGGCGATCCAGTGCACCGGCACCGATATAAATCGGATACCCGCGGTTGCCCAGATCAAGATGTAGCGTTTTCATGCCGGAAGTTTTCAAGTTTCTTGATGATGTCGCGCGCCACGCTCGCGGGCGGGCGGTGTGTGGTTTCGACCACGATATGGGCAACTTCCCGATACAGCGGATCGCGTTGCGTGAGCAGTTTGTCGAGCACGCCGCGGCGGTCGTCGGTCTGCAACAACGGCCGGCCGCGGTCGTGGCGCATGCGTTCGAGCAGCGTTTCGAGCGGCGCATGCAGGTAGACGACAATGCCGCGCTCGCGCATGTGCCGGCGATTGTCCGCAGACAGCACCGCGCCGCCGCCAGTGGCCAACACCAGATTTTCGCCACGTGTCAGGTCGTCGATCACCGCACATTCGCGTTGGCGAAACCCGGCCTCGCCCTCGATTTCGAAAATCAACGCCACCGGCGCACCGGTGCGCGCCTCGATCTCGTGATCGGAATCGTGAAACGTCTTGTCCAGCTGAACCGCCAGCGCGCGCCCGATCGTTGACTTGCCGGCACCCATCGGGCCGACCAGAAAAACGTTCGCATCGAGGTGGATGCGTGCACGTTCGGCGTTCGCGTCTGGATGAATCATCCAGTGAGGTATGCCAGCTTAAGGAAAATAAATCAAGAAAGGCCGAGGCGCCCATGTGGGCGCCTCGGTATACGATCAACGCAGATTCAAACGATCGGAGAGAATTCGCGGCGTGAGGAAGATAAGCAGCTCGGTCCGGTTGTCCTGAACCGCCTTGTTCTTGAACAAATTACCCAGCAGCGGGATGTCGCCGAAGAACGGGATCTGGGTCGTGGTCATGTTCTTGTCCTGCTCGTAGATACCGCCGATGACGACGGTTTCACCGTTATCAAGCAGCACCTGCGTCTGGATTTGCTTGATGTTGAGCAAGCCCTGCGCCGCGTCGACGAAGTTGTCCTTGGTCACGATGACGTCGAGATTGACACGCTCATCGGGCGTAATCTGCGGCGTGACATCGAGCTTGAGCGAGGCGCGCTTGGTGACGACCGAACCGACACCGAGCACGTTGGTGGTAAAGACGCGTTCCTGGCCTTGCTCGATGGTGGCCTTTTTCTGGTTGGCGGTAATCACGCGCGGGCTGGAAATGATCTTGCCCTGGCCCGATTGTTCCAGCGCTGAGAGCTCAAGGGTCAGCTCCAGACCACCCTTGATGAAGTCGAACATGAAGGCGCCTGCACTAAAACTTCCGGCGCCCGCAGCGGCCAAATTGACGTTCAGGCCACTGGGCAAAATTTCGTAAGTCGGCGTTCCGCCGCCGGCCGGCCGCAGGGACGGCAACACATCGATGTTACCCGACGAATTCACGCGGTTACCAGACGAATTGCGCGCTGGAATAAAATTACCGGCAGCGTCATAACCGCCATAAAGGTGCGCTAACCGTGCGCCTAGGTTCTTAACGTAAGTATCAGTCGCTTCCACCAATCGCGTCTCGACCATGACCTGCCGCACCGGTTGGTCCAACAAGGCGATGAGTTTACGAATCTCGCGTATCTTACCCGGCGTGTCTTGAATAAGGATGGAGTTGGTACGGGCGTCAACCGTTACCTGACCACGCGGCGAGAGCAACGTATTCGAAGACGTCGCCGCTTGTACCGACTCGCCGCCACCGGCGGCGCCGAATACCGGATGCACTGCCGCGCCGCCTGCGGTGGTCACCGGTTTGATCGACTTCAGTAACGTGGCGATGTCTTCCGCCTTGGCGTAGTTGATCGTGAGCAGCTCGGAAACCAGCGGCTCGAGTTCGACTTGCGCTTTGGATGCTTCAAACGACGCCTTTTCCCTGGCCACGACTTCCGGCGCCGGGGCAACCGTCAAGACGTTACCCTTGCGGCGTACCGCCAGGTCCTTCGAGGTGACGATCAAATCCAGGGCCTGATCCCACGGCACGTCTTTCAGGCGCAACGTCAGCGATCCCTTCACCGTGTCGCTCACCACGAAATTTAATCCGGTAAAGTCGGCCAGCACCTGCAGCGCCGAGCGCACATCGATGTTCTGGAAATTCAGCGACAGCTTCTCGCCCGAGTAACCGAATTCATCAGTTTTCTTTTCATCCGGCCGTTCGATCACTGGCTTGATGCTCACGGTGAAGACGTTGCCGGCCTGATAGGCGATGTGTTCGTACTTGCCCTTCGGGCTGACGATCATGCGGGTATTCTTTCCCTGGGCGAACGTATCGATGGTCTGCACCGGGGTGGAGAAATCCACAACGTCGAGCCGACGCTGTAATTCCGCCGGGACCGACGTGTCGGCAAAATCGAGTACCACCTCGCCGGCCTGTTCGCGAATGTCGATGCCCATGGCGGGGTCCGACAGCGTGATGATGATTTTTCCGTCGCCCTGCGGACCGCGCCGGAAATCGATGCCCTTCAAGGAAAACTTGCCGTCCTTGCGACTCGCGGCGAAGTGCGTCACCTTCGGCTGATCAGCCGTCGAGACGGCCGTGGGCGGATCGAGCGTGATCACGAAATTGTTGCCATCGACAGCCGTGCGATACGCCACGGGCTTGACCAGCTTGAGCACGATGCGCGTGCGGTCTTCAACACTGACCGCGGTGATACTGGTTACCGCACCTTCTTTGACGGAGATCGTTTTCTTGGCAAGCTCTTCGCGCGTGTTGTTAAAGTCGAGCGAAAGCTGGGCCGGATTGGTGATACTGAAGGCGCTTGGTTCCACGGGACGCCGTGTCATCTTGAAAGTGATCTGAACCCGATCGCCAGGAAGTTTGGAGTAGAGGACTTCCTGAACCACGTTCTTGGTTGACGCCGCGGGCGCGGCGGGCGGCGCGGCTACCGGTGTGGGCGCGGCGGCGGCTGGTTCGGGAACCGGGGGTTCGGCCGGCGCGGCGGCGGGGGCGCCTGCTGCCGCGGCAACAACGCGGAAACCATCAGGGTCTTTGCGCACATCCAGACGGCCGGCCTCGGTCAGCAACAGATCCAGGTTGACCGCCGTGCCGTTCTCTGCCAGATAGGGATAAACGCCTTTCACGATACCCTGACCGGCAAGTTCGCTCAGTGCCGGTCCCATGGAGCTGTCGGGAAAAACAAGGCGCAGTCGCTGCCCTTGTTCGAGTGTCTCGATCTTATAGCTCGCCGTGCCCTTTACGCGCACTTTGACGTCTTGTCCGTCCCAAAGCAGCGATTCGATCTCGGCCGCGAATACCGGTGCCACAGAAACAAGGAGCAGCGCCGTCATGCACGCCGTTGTCTGAATGAGTCGCTTTACATCCATCGTCAATTTTCTCATGGTATCCACACCCCTATAACCTATGGTCCGGTCTCGGCTATTCCAGCAACGTCAGGCCGGCTTCGCGTTCAATCCAGTCACCCAACGGCCCCTGAATCAGCTCGATCAGATCGACTTTCTCTTCTGTCACTTTAGTAACCAGACCAGAAAACTGGCCGACGTGATCACCGGTCTTGGCACGGTGAACGGTGCCGTCTGGCGCCTGGATGATTGCCCATGCCTGCTTGCCACGCATCAACGTGCCAACCATCTTTAGCGAATCGAGCGGATAGTCTTCCAGCGGGTCGGGGCGGCGATTTGGATCGGGACCGGCGACACCCGCGCCCTTTCCACTCCGCCCGGCGCCGACGTTTGGTTTCAGATTGAACGAGGCAAACGGGTCCGGCAAGTTGACAGCGGTATAGACGAATGAGTCCTGGGTCTTGATCTCGGGCAACGGTTCGACCTTGGGTTTTTTATCGGCATGCGCGTTCTTCACGAACTCACGCACTTCGTCGAGGTCATCGCTGCCGCAAGCGGTCAGCAATAGCGACGCCAGGCATATCATTGTCCAACGACGCAACATCATTGAGCCCCCTTGCCCCGCGGTGTGCGTTGCGCGGAAGCGGCCTGTTGCTTGGCCGGATCGCCTTCTTCCAGGTAGCGATAGGTGCGCGCCTTGGCGTTCATCGAGAGCTTATTGCCCTTGGTCGACGTGATAGTAAGGTCGCCGAAGGTCACAATGCGCGGCAAGGCCGCCACGTCGCTCACAAAACCAGCCAATTCGTGGTAACCGCCGCGCACTTCGATACTGATCGGCAATTCCGCGTAAAACTCCTTTGGCGTTTCTTTCTCAGGCTTGAAGAGGACAAATTCCAGGCCGCGACCCAAGCCCGCCTGCGTGATGTCCACCAGCAGTTCCGGGACCTCGGTCGAATTCGGCAACTGGCGCAACAAGCTACCGAAGGTCTGCTGCATTTCTTCCATCTGCTGCTTATACGCCGGCAAATTGATCGCAAGCGCCTTCTTGTTCAGATAGGTTTCGCGCAGTCCTTCTTCTTTTTTCTTGGCCGCATCGTATTCGTCCAGCATGCCCTGAACGAACGCAAAATACCCGACGACTAAAATGATGATGCTGATGAATCCGATGCCGACAATCTTGACCAACAACGGCCACGACGTCAGATCGTTGAAATTAATATTTTTTAGATCGTCCAGAGTCATGTCCCAGCCTCCGGAACCTTCTTCTGTTTCGCCACGCGTTTGATGTTCAGAGAAAACTCACTCAGGCGCTCGCCGCCTTTTTCTTTGACGTTGATGACTTCAAGCTCGGGTCCGGAAAACCAGTCCGATCCATCGAGATTGCGCATCAGTGCCGAGACACGCGCATTCGACTGCGCCACGCCGGCCAAGGCCAGACCCGTCGGCGTGGTCTTCATGCTCACCAGGTACACGCCCTCGGGAAGCTTGCGCGCCAGTTCGTCGAACATACGGACCATGCCGGTGCGGTCGCCCTGCAACTGGTAAATGACGTTCATGCGCGCAATCAGATCCTGGCGCTGCTTTTTGAGGTCCGCGATTTCCTTGATTTCCTGTTCGACCTTGGCGATTTCTTCGTCGAGCAGCTTGTTGCGATGCCCCTGCACTTCGATCAATGCACTGGCGTACAGATAAGCGTTGACCACGATCACACCCATGACGATCCAGGCGGCCACAGCGATCGTCAGAAGTTGACGATCCTGTTGCCGCCGGCGCAGTTCGCGCCAGGGCAATAGATTAATGCGCGTCGTCATTCGTCGAAGCTCCTCAGTGCCAGACCGCAGGCGATCATGAGCGAGGGCGCGTCGTTCGACAGCAGTTGCGGCTTGATACGGGAATTGAGCGACATGCTGGCAAACGGATTGGCCACCATCGCCGGCACGCCGATGCGTGCGGCCACCAGTTCGTCCACGCCCGCGATCTGGGCACAACCGCCGGCTAGCAGCAGTTGATCGACGCTGTTAAACGGCGTGGAGGAATAAAAGAACTGCAGCGCGCGCATGATTTCCTGACACATCGCCTCCATGAACGGACGCAATACATCGGTCTGGTAGTTGTCCGGCAGGCCGCCTTGTTTCTTCGCCAGGCCCGCTTCTTCATAAGATAGGCCATAGCGACGCTGAATTTCTTCGGTCAACTGGCGGCCGCCAAAGGCATGATCGCGCGTGTACACCGAACGGTTATTGTGCACCACGTTGATGTTGGTCGAGGTCGCACCGACGTCAATGATCGATACCGTTTTTTCCATGCCGCCGCCCGGCATGTGGCTGGCGATGAGGCCGTAAGCGTTTTCCATCGCGAACGTTTCCACGTCCACGACATGGGGTTGAAGTCCCGGCCCCTGGATCACGGCGAGATAATCGTCCACCACTTCCTTACGGCAGGCGGCCATGAGCACATCGGCCTCATCGGGATTGGCCTCCGAAGGACCGAGCACGCAGTAATCGAGATTTACTTCATCGAGCGGATAGGGAATGTAGTGATCGGCCTCCATCTCGATTTGAGTCTGGCGGTCCTGGTCGGCCATGTTGGCCGCCATTTTGATGATCTTGGTGATGACGTGCGCCGCCGGGATGGCGACCGCCGCGTGCTTGAGCTTGGTGCCGGAACGCTTCACGGCGCGCTCGACGGCATCGGCGACTTGTTCGACTTCAGTAATGGCATGCTCCACCACCGCATTCTGCGGAAGTGGCTCGACGGCGTAGCGCTCGACGCGCACATGCTCCCCTGATTTGCTCAGCTCAAGAACTTTTACTGCCGATGAGCTGATATCAATTCCGACGAGGGGAGGCTGCTTTTTGGTAAATAAATCCTCCAACCCTAGCGCCATATTTCCTCTTTTTTCTCAGACTGTTATAAGCACTAAATATAATGTGGATTAAATACTACCCACAACTATAGACTATGACAAATGTAAGTGACAAACCCGGCTAAGGTGAGCGGATAGTTTTAGTTTATACTCGGCAACGAACCTCCGCAGACTCACTAATCACCCCGGAATTTCAGGCCCGGCCTGGCTACGCAATGACCGACCCTACGCAAACCGATCCAACCGGCCAGCCCGAGCGCTCGGCCCGCCAAGGTTTTTGGCGCTATCTCCCCAAACAAGGCTGGCAGCTGGCGCTCGTCGGGGTTTTCAGTATCGTCACGCTGGCCGTGCTGGCGGTAACGATTGTGGCGCTGTTCGTGCTTCCCACGCTGCCATCGATTCAGGAACTTGATGAAAACCGGCTCAAGGTACCGTTGCGGGTCTACACCAGCGACGCCCAGCTGATCGCCGAGTTCGGCGACGAGAAGCGCATTCCGGTAAAGATCGACGACGTGCCGGAGCAGTTGATCCAGGCAATATTGGCGGCCGAAGACCACTCCTTTCTGTACCACCGCGGTGTCGATTTCCAGGGCATCGTACGCGCCACGCTGGCCAACCTGCGCTCCGGCGCTCACTCGCAGGGCGGCAGCACCATCACCATGCAGGTGGCGCGCAATTACTTTCTCAGTCCCGAGAAGACCTACACCCGCAAAATCAAGGAAGTGCTGCTCGCCTTCAAGCTCGAACGCGAGCTGACAAAAAAGGAAATCCTTGAGCTCTACCTCAACAAGATCTTCCTCGGCAACCGCGCTTACGGCTTTGCCGCGGCGGGTCAGATTTATTTCGGCAAAAATCTTAAAGAGCTGACGCTGGCAGAAGCCGCCATGCTCGCCGGACTACCGAAGGCACCGTCACGCGACAACCCGTTCGCCGATCCCGACAACGCGATGGAACGGCGCAACTACGTGCTGCGCCAGATGAACAAGCTCGGCTTCGTCGACAACGCCGAGCTCGAACAGGCGCTCAAATCGCCGCTCACGGCCTCCAAGCATGCGCTGCGCTATGAGATCGACGCCTCGTACGTCGCCGAGATGGTGCGCCAGCAGTTGTTCAAGACCTACGATGAAAAGGCGTACGCCGGCGGCTTCGATGTTTACACCACGATCGACAGCCGGCATCAGGCGGCGGCCAATCTGGCGCTACGCAAGGGCGTACTGGAATACGAACGCCGGCACGGCTACCGCGGCCCGGCGGCGCACCTTGCCTGGCGCGGCACGGTCGATCGCGATCGCTTCGATGACGCACTCAAGGACTATCACGTCATCGGCGGCCTGGTCGCGGGTATCGTCACCAAGGCCGAAGAAAAATCGGCGACGGTGTACACCCTGGACGGCACCAGCGTCACAGTCGCCTGGGCCGGCCTTGACTGGGCGCGACACTATATAGATGAAAACACCGTCGGCGCAGCGCCGAAAACGGCTTCCGATGTCGTCAAACCGGGCGACATCGTGTATCTGGAACGCCGCGAGGCGCTGGGCGAGAACGAAGAGCCCGGCTGGTGGCTGGCGCAAGCGCCGCAGGTGGCTGGCGCGTTGATCTCGTTGCGCCCGCGCGATGGCGCGATTCTCGCGCTCGCCGGCGGCTTCGACTTCTATTACTCCAGCTTCAATCGTGTGATCCAGGCCGAGCGCCAACCGGGATCGAGCATGAAGCCGTTTCTGTTCGCGGCTGCGCTGGATAAGGGCTTTACGGCGGCAACCACGGTCAGCGGCGCGCCACTCGTCATTGAGGGCGATACCCGCGACGACGACTGGGTGCCCGGGGGCTACACCAAGAAATTCTACGGGCCGACGCGTCTGCGCAAGGCGCTGGCGTTGTCGTTGAACCTGGTCTCGGTGCGTCTGATTCGCGCCATCGGTACGACCTACGCCGTCGAGTACTTCGTCGACCGATTCGGCTTCGATCCGGCCAAACTACCGCACAACCAGACAGTCGCCCTGGGCACAGCCTCGGCCACGCCGATGCAGATGGCGCGCGCCTACGCGACCTTCGCCAACGGCGGCTTTCAGATCGAACCGTACTTTATTACCCGCATCGAAGACGCCGATCACCGCGTGCTGTTTCGCGCCAGCCCGGCGCTCGCATGCGACCGTTGCGTGCCGGCGGCGAAGCCGAGCGACAAACCGGTCGACCCGGCCAATCCGCCGCCGCAGGCGGCGGTGCGCAAACTTTCGCCCGAACTCGCGTTCCTGATGACGAGCATGATGCAGGATGTCATCCGTGCCGGTACCGGGCAGGCGGCGCTGGTGCTGAAACGTAAAGACCTCGCCGGCAAAACCGGCACCACCAACGAATATCGCGACGCCTGGTTTTCGGGTTTCAACACCGAGGTCACCGCGACCTCGTGGATCGGCTTCGACCAGAACGCCTCGCTTGGGCGCGCCGAAACCGGCGGCCGCGCGGCGCTGCCGATCTGGATCGACTACATGCGCGAAGCACTCAAGGACGTACCGGACAAGCCACTGGTGCTGCCGGAAAATATCATCAAGGCCACGGTCAACAACGAAACCGGCAAGCTCACCGAGGCCTCCGATCCAAAGGCGATGGAAGAATATTTCGTCAAGGGGACCGAGAACGGAATCGATGTGCCGGTCGTCGCCGGCGAGGCGCCTGCCACAACGGCCACGACGCCGCCCGCCAATTCGGAAAATGTCCGAGAGAAACTCTTCTAAAACCGGCACGCGCGCCGGGCGCATGACGCGTGCCTCGCAGCATGCGCTGGCCGGGGCTGAAGAGCTGCGCACGCGGCTGGCGCGCGAAGCGGCGCGCATCATGGCCGAAGACGGCACGCGCGATTTCGCGAGCGCCAAGCGCAAAGCCGCCGGACGCCTGGCACTGACGGAACCCAAACACCTGCCGAGCAACGAAGAGATCGAACTCGAACTGCGCCGGTATCTTGAATTGTTTCAGGGCAAGCAACTGCCGAGTCGGGTGGCGCAACTGCGCCGGATCGCGCTCGAGGCCATGCGCTTTCTGCATCGGTTCCAGCCGCGCCTGGTCGGCTCGGTGCTGACCGGCACCGTTACCGAGGGCTCCGTCGTCGAGCTGCACCTCAGCGCCGAGACCCCTGAAGACGCCGGCCTGTGGCTGCACGAGCACAACATTCCATTTGAACAACTGGAACGGCGCATGCGCTTTGGCGGCGATCGCTACGAGGTCGTGCCGGTGTTGTGTTTTACCGCCGACGAACTGACGATCGAACTGTGCCTGTTCGATCAGCGCGCGATACGCGAGACGCCGTTGAGCCCGGTGGACGGCAAACCGATGAGGCGCGCGAATCTGCGCGAAGTCGAAACGCTGGTTACGTTGGGGACAAGTGACTGACGGGCGCGCGGCGGACAATCTTCAGGACTCTAGAAAACGAAAAGGGCACCGGATTTATTTCAGCGCCCTTTTCTTGGCAAATGCGTTACCAGCAGTGGGGCCCGACCCCCATTCCTTCCTTCCCCTTTTTTAGGGAAGGAGGCGCGCCGTGTGCGCGGCACGCGCTTCTTTAGGCGGAAAATTCGTTACGCCCGGCGCTGATGGCGCGCATGAGCGCGTGGTTGGCTTCTTCGAGCAGTTCTTCGGCGCGCTCAAACCCACGCATCGGCGCCAAACCAAGCGAGATGGTCACCGACGGCAGAATACTCTGGTCGCCCATCGCCACCACGGTTTCGGCCACGCCTTCGCGCAGGCGGCTGGCCACGACCGCGGCGCCGTTGTCGTCGCAGTCCGGCAACAGGATGATGAACTTGTCGCCCTCCATGCGCCCGACGATGTCCGTCGGACGAACCTGCTCCTGCAGCGTTTGCGCCACGGCGAACAAGGCGTGATCGCGCGCCTCCCTTCCGAACTCTCTGTGGAAGCGATCGAACTCGTCGATCTCCACCATCATGACGGCCAGCGGCTTGTGGTTCATCGAACTGCGCAGCAACTGGCGGCGCAACAGTTCTTCGATCGCGCGACGGTTGCGCAACCCGGTCAATTCATCGACGTTGGTCTGATGGTTATAGTCTTCACGCAGGCGCATCCCCTCGGCGACCAGCGCATTGTTGGCGCGCATGCGCTCGACCACCATCACCAGCATGTTGCGCGCCACGGCGTGCGAGGCATCGACCAGCGACCAGAACTTGGCCTGATCGATTTCCAGTACGGTCGTCGGCATATCGGCCACGACGTACGCCGTCACCGGCTTTTCATCGATCAGCGAAATTTCTCCCACGGCGTCACCGTCCTGCACCCACTGCACGGCGTCGCCGTCCAGCGAACCGAGGTGTACCCGCAGGCGGCCGTGCACCACGAGAAACAGCGTTTGATTCGTGTCCCCCGGCGCCAACACCACCTCGCCGCGAGAGAGGTTCGAGATCGCACAGTCGCTCAGCACGTCGGCCACCGCATCGATATCCGCATTGGCGAACAGGCGCAGACGGCCAAGGTCTTCCGCATCGATGGCGTCTCTGACAAGAAATTGGGCTTCGGCTCTCATGATCCAATCACCGCGTGCGAGGTTTCGTACGCAATAAAGAAGCAAAACAGGTGCCATGCTGAAGGGCGACCGGGAAAACCCCAAAAAGACGGCTATTTCCGGAAAAACGGGTGCGTAGAGTTTGGCGCGCCCGGTACCTGGGTGCGCTCGGAGTGACAAAAATCCGGTGCCGAAGCGGGTCCACGACACGACCGCCACGGCTGCGCCAGACCGGTCGCACCGCGGCGGGGACGCGAAACAGGTGCCCGATCGGGCAACGAGCGTTCACGGCAGCCACGCGCTGCCCTGCTAAAATCGATGCGAACAACGAATAGGCCCAGCTGATGCCCCGACCGACCGACCGCTCACGCCGGTTTCCCGCAAGACTGCTCGGTCTGGCAATTACGCTTCTGGTGTTGCTGCTGTATGCCGCGCGCAATCCGCTGCTCGAAGTCCTCGAACTCAAGACGTACGACATGCGTCTGCTGAGCCTGCCGCCGAATTCGCCCGATGACCGGATTGCGATTGCCGCCATCGACGAAAAAAGTCTGGCCGCGCTCGGCCGCTGGCCGTGGAGCCGCGAGACCATGGCGCGCATCATCGAGCGGCTGGATCAACTCGGCGCCCACGTGATTGTCTCGGACGTATTATTTTCAGAGGCCGGGCCCGGCGACGATTCGCTGCGCAACGCGATCGCCAAAAATCGCCGCACCGTACTCGGCATGATGTTCCTGGGTGACGACGCCGACGTACGGCATATCACGTCGCAACAAGCCACGCGCACGCTGGCGGCCGTCACCCCACAGGAAATCGGCATCACGCGTCATCACGGCAACGAATCGATGACGGCGTCGGGCGAAGAACCGAAGGGCCTGGTCGTGAACCTGCCGGCGATTCAGTCGGCATCGAAGTACAGCGGCCACATCAACATTCAACCGGACAGCGACGGCGGGCTGCGCTGGGCATCGCTGGTGATTGGATACCGCGGGCACTTTTTTCCTTCCGGCGACGTACAGGCCGTTCGTGCCTACGGCGGCGGTGCGCCGCTAACGTTGCGTACCAGCGACGGCGGTGTCGACGGGCTGGAAATCGCCGGCCGCTTTATTTCCACCGACGAACGCGGACGCACGCTGATTCGTTACTACGGACCGGAACGGACGTTTACGACCTTCCCCATTGCCGATGTGCTGGCGCCGCGCTTCGACGCCAAGCTCGTCAAAGACCGTATCGTGCTGATCGGCGCCACCGCCAAGGGCATCGGCGATATCCGCGTGACGCCGTATGCGCCTGCCTTCCCCGGCGTGGAGGTGCGCGCCACGGTGATGCAGAACCTGCTGCGCGGCGATTTTATTCAGCGTCCCAACTGGATGCTCGGGCTCGACATGGCACTGCTGCTCGTCCTCGGCGCGGGACTGAGTATCGTCCTGCCGCGATTGCGCGTCGTCGCCGCCGCCGGGCTGATCGCGGTGCTGGCGAGCGGTTACGTCGGCGCCGGGTTTTATCTGTTCCAGGCGCAGCATGTGTGGCTGAACATTACCTACCCGGTCTTCCTGCTGGCGTTGCTGTTCATGTCGACGACGGTGGTGCAGTACTTTCTGACCGAAGCCGAACGCCGCCACATCAAATCGGCGTTCCAGCATTACGTACATCCCAAGCTGGTGGAAGAAGTCATCCAGGACATCGAGCAGTTGAAATTGGGCGGGGCCAAACGCGAGCTGAGCGTGCTGTTCTCCGACATTCGCGGTTTCACCAGCATGTCGGAGACGCTCGCCGCCGAAGACCTGGTGCGGCTGCTCAACACCTACCTGACGCGCATGACGAACCAGGTATTTCTCCACGACGGCATGCTCGACAAGTACATCGGCGATGCCATCATGGCCGTCTACGGCGCGCCGGTGCACCGCACCGATCACGCCGTGCTCGCGTGTCGTACCGCGCTCGACATGATGCGAGAGCTGCACCTGATTCAGGACGAATGGCGGCGCGAAAAGCGTCCCGCGCTGGACATCGGCATCGGCATCAACACCGGTCCGATGATCGTCGGCAACATGGGTTCCGAGCGCCGGCTGAACTACTCCGTCATCGGCGATGCGGTGAACCTCGGTTCGCGCATCGAAAACCTGAACAAAACGTACGGCACACACATCCTCATCTCCGAGTTTACCTACAGCCAGGTCGGCGATGCGTTCAAGGCGGTGCGCGAGATCGACGTCACGCAGGTACGCGGGCGCGAAGCACCCGTGCGGATCTACGAATTGATCCCGGACGGCGAGTATCCGAACCTCGATTGGCTGGATGAGTTTGAACAGGCGCGCGTACATTTCCACGCCGGGCGCGCTGCCAAGGCCAAGCCGATCTTCGAGCGGCTGGCGCGGGCGATGAACGATCCGGTGAGCCGCTACTACCTGGGGCGAGTTCAGGCGCGCAAGCCAACATAAGGGAACCTCTAGATAATTACCGTTCACCGTAAAGGCGGTCGCTCCAGCGCACCCATGCGCTCGCGACATTCGCGCGTCCTGCGCCGCACAAAGGACGCAAAGAAAAAAATTGGTGTTTTTGTCGAGAAAAACCTTGGCGCTCTTTGCGCCGTTGCGGTGAGAAATAGTTTTTTTGGAATTTTTAGAGGTTCCCATAATAAGATACGCGCCTTCCTGCTCCGGGCCGGTCACGTTGAAACAACTTATAGAGAATCTGCTGCGCCAGGCCGTCACGGGTCTTCAGGCGTCCGGTGCCTTGCCAGCCGATGCAGCGCCGGTGTTCGAAGTCGATCACACCAAGAACAAGGACCACGGCGATTACGCCACCAATCTCGCGCTCATGCTCGCCAAGGCCGCGCGCGCCAAGCCGCGCGACGTGGCGACCATGATCGTGGGCGCGCTGCCGGTGTCGGAAAAAATCACCAAGGTCGAAATCGCCGGTCCCGGGTTTATTAATTTTTTTCTGAGTTCCTCCGCGCTGACCAGCATCGTGCCGGAAATCCTCGCGGCTAAAGAGAACTTTGGCCGTAGTCAGGTCGGCGCGCAGCAACCGGTGCAAGTCGAATTCGTCTCGGCCAACCCAACCGGCCCGCTGCACGTCGGCCACGGCCGCCAGGCGGCGCTCGGCGATGCGATCTCGGCGCTGCTCGAGGCGCAGGGTTACAAAGTCACGCGCGAGTTTTATTACAACGATGCCGGTGTGCAGATTCAGAACCTCGCGCTCTCGGTGCAAGCGCGCGCGAAGGGAATGAAGCCGGGCGATGCCGGCTGGCCCGAGGCGGCGTACAACGGCGAATATATTCAGGATATCGCCAACGATTATCTGGCCAAGAAAACCGTGCGCGCCGCCAATGGCGAGCCGATCACCGGTACCGGCGACATGAATGCGCTCGAGGCGATTCGCCAATTCGCCGTGACTTATCTGCGCAACGAACAGGACATCGACCTGCAGAAGTTCGGCGTGAAATTCGACGTGTATTACCTGGAGTCGAGCCTGTACACCGAAGGCAAGGTCGAGGCGACGGTCAAGGCGCTGGTCGCCAGCGGCAAGGCCTTCGAACACGAGGGCGCGCTGTGGTTGCGCACCACCGAGTATGGCGATGACAAAGACCGCGTGATGCGCAAGTCCGACGGCGGTTACACCTACTTCGTGCCGGACGTGGCCTACCACGTCACCAAGTGGCAGCGCGTCTTCAAGAAAGTGATCAACATTCAGGGCACCGGTCACCACAGCACCATCACGCGCGTGCGCGCCGGGCTGCAGGCGCTGAACGTCGGCATTCCGAGCGGCTATCCCGATTACGTGCTGCACAGCCTGGTGCGCGTCATGCGCGGTGGCGAGGAAGTGAAACTCTCCAAGCGCGCCGGTTCGTACGTGACCGTGCGCGATCTGATCGAGTGGGTTGGGCGCGACGCGGTGCGCTTCTTTCTGGTGTTGCGCCGCGCCGATTCGGAATTCACCTTCGACATCGATCTCGCGCTGTCGCAGAGCGAAGACAACCCGGTGTACTACGTGCACTACGCGCACGCGCGTGTGTGCAGCGTGTTTCGTCAGCTCAAGGAAAAGGGTCTCACCTACGACGCCGCGAACGGCATCAAGAATCTCGGTCTGTTAGTCGAGGCCCACGAACAGGCGCTGATGAACCGCCTGGCACGTTATCCGGAAGTGATCGCGAGCGCTGCTGCGAGCTTCGAGCCACATAACGTCGCGCACTATCTGCGTGAAGTCGCTTATGAGTTACACAGCTACTACAACACGCACATGTTCCTGGTCGACGACGCCAACCTGCGCGATGCGCGCCTGAGCCTGATCAGCGCCACGCGTCAGGTCATCGCCAACGGCCTGGCGCTGCTGGGTGTCTCGGCACCCGAGAGCATGTAAGCTAATCACATGGCACAGGCAAAACGAAAATCCGGCGGCAGAAAAAAGAAGGGCGGTCGCGGCTGGCTGCTGATCCTGGTTGGCCTCGGCATCGGCGTCGCCGGCGTCTACCTGGCGCAGCTGGTGGTGGAACACAATTTCCACCACACGGTGGCGGGTTGGTTCAAGCGCGACAAGCCGGCGGGCGACAAGACCGTCAAGAAAGAGGCGGAGAAACCGAAATCTAAATTCGATTTCTACACCATCCTGCCCGAGACCGAGTCGCATCCGACCGATCACGGCCGGAAAGAACCGAAGATCGCGAAGACCGAAAAGATCGACAAGTCTGAAAAACCGAAAGCAGACGAAGCAGTGGTTTACATTCTGCAGGCCGGTTCCTTCGAAACGCTCGAGAAGGCAGACGAGTTAAAAGCGCAGCTGGCGCTGCAGGGACTGCAGGCCTACATCCAGAAGGTCACGGTCGAGGGCAAAGGCGATCGCCACCGCGTGTTGCTCGGCCCATACAGCAACCTCGACGAGCGCGACGCCGTGACGCAACAGCTCAGCAAGGTCGGCATCAAACCGCTGCGCATGACCGGCAGGAAGAGCGCCGGGTAAGTATTCCTGACGGCGGGGGTCGCGACCCGGCGCACGAATCGAGCGCCGTTTGTCGCCGTAATCCGCGTTGTGTGTCCGCCGTGCACGAAGGTCGCGATCATGAAGTCGTGCTTTGCCGCTTCACCGCGCAGCGTCACCATTCGCTCATCCCTCTGCCACCGAACGGTCAGCCCTGATCGTCGAGCTCGAACACATTGAGCAGATAGCCGCCGTATCCTCGATCGATTTGCGGCTTGCGCGCGTCGACGTCGGCACGACCGACTGATTCACTCGGGAAAGGCTGGAGATTCCGCCCCCCCCTGCCACTCGATACCCGGCCACGCGCGAATACGGAACGGTTCTTGCCTTATATATCGCGGGTACCCGACACACGCAGGACAGCTGAGGCGGCGCGAACCATGGGCAGACAGATCAACCCGGCAGGGGCACTGCAAAGCCCGTACGCGCGCCAAAGCCCGCGGCGCGGCGTCTCGCTCGAGGCCCACATCAACACCGCAGCCGGCCAATCCTTCTCCGGGCAGGTGCAAAATATCAGCGCCAGCGGCGCACTTATTCACAGCAGCGGCGTGGCGCTCGAGATCGGTGCGGCGGTGGAGTTCGTGTTGCATTGTCAGGCCAGCATTCAGCCCGTGGAATTAAGAATACCGGCAACGGTCGTGCGCCTGGAATCGGACGGCGTGGCCTTGCGGTTCGGGCGTTACAGCAGCGTCGTGTACACAGAACTCATCGAAGTGATTTACAACAATGGCCGCGGTGCGTAACCAAGCTAGCTAACGTAGGGTGCAATAGCGAAGCGTATTGCGCCGCATGCTACGCCCTCTCACCCGCCTCCACATCCACTACGCCTTCCCCCGCCCAATCGTTCGGATACGCACCGTCACCCACATAACGGTGAAACGTCGAATACGGCCAATCCGCGACCCGCTCTACGTAACCATGCTTCAATGGATTCACGTGCACATAATCGACGTGCGCCGCGTAGTCGCGTTCATCACAAATCGTGTGTTCCCAGAATCGCCGTTGCCAGATTCCGCGTTTTCTCCCCGCGCCACACGCACCGCTGAACGCCGCTCGGTCTTCGGCAAACGTTTCGCAAAGCCCGCCTTGATCAACCGCCACCGAAGCGGATAGTCGGCATCCTCCGGCGGCAAGGTCCATACGCAATGCATGTGATCGGACAATATCACCCACGCATCGATATGAAACGGATAACGCCGGCGCACCTCACGCGCACCGTGCGCAACGTATCAATGTGTTGCGTCAATAAATCGTTCGGGTACCGTTCGAGGAGATTAGCAGTGAAGAAGAACGTTCCGCCGGGAATAAAACTACGTCGGTAGTCGGGCATTCGTCCATGAATAGCAATATTGCGACGGGAGATAATACATGCGGCGCAATACGCTTCGCTATTGCGCCCTACGCGGGCTACATAACGGTGAAACGTTGAAACCTATTACAGGGGAAACCGAACGCGAACCGTCCGTTAGTGTGTTCCGTTCTTCTGTTGTGCTTTCTTCTGGCTTCCTGAGGTCCACTGATCCTTTACAAATTGCGGAACCTCGCGCCAATCACTTTCTACTATGAATACAATATCGTGCGCATGGGGGGCTACAACAATGACCCTAAATCGCAATTTATAGGATTTCCAGGAGGGCGAGTCGATAGGCATACCGTGAAATAGGCTAGCAACAGCGTACCACGGACTTTGATAGTCAGACTCGCTAACTCTTGTCGATCGTGCCTCAAAATGCTGCGAGCATAGTTCGCTGGAGGAACGATAGTCGGGCCCACCCTTTCTTGCTGAAATCATCGAACCCTTGTCATCGCGCACGTAGACGGAAGCGCCCCATGGGCCCAAAAAACCGCACGCCTCATCAAACGCGCCCTGCGAGTATTCGAGGGTGGAACCGATCATATGTAAGTTGACTCTGTATGCTAAACCGTCTTCTCTAAATTCGAAGTTCATCGATACGACATCCGCGGCCCTGGCACCGCAACAACTGACTAGCATTAACAGTAAGCAGAAGACCCGCATCCACCCCATAGTGACTCCTCAGCCCGCGTAGGGCGTAATAGCGAAGCGTATTGCGCCGCATGATTTATCCGGGTCTCCTCAGTCTTCCAGGTATGTATACCCTTCCAACCCCGCGGCGAGTTCGGTGATGCAGGTTTCGCGGCTCTTGGCGTCGAGCCAGGTGGCGGCGCTGACTTTCTGGCGGTAGGCGGCGAGCAGATCTTCCGGATCGAAGTGGACGAAGCGCAGCACCGAATCCACCGTATCGCCGCGGCGTGGCGCGACGAGCTTGTGGCCGCCGTCGGGTGTGAGTTCAACGTGTACCGAGTCGGTGTCGCCGAA